>Ga0209913_1000161_pt1 | contig 69330 bp, 54 predicted proteins | sample PersoiDNA2013203_FD_185805 | JGI IMG/M metagenome (GOLD analysis project Ga0209913, IMG submission 185805) | Permafrost soil microbial communities from the Arctic, to analyse light accelerated degradation of dissolved organic matter (DOM) -... | ecosystem: Environmental > Terrestrial > Soil >...
TATTCGGTGTACCTGGCCCATGGCTACCAGCGGGTGGGCCTGCGCAAGGCCTACTATCCAGCCTTTGAAGGGCGTGAAGACGCGATTGTGATGAGCCTGAAACTATGAGCCTGAACCTCGACGCGCGCCAGCGCGCCATGCTGGACGAGATGCACATCCCCTACTGGTGGCCCGAGCCCCCGGTGGTGGGCGAGTTGCTGGTGCGTGCGCCGGAGCAGGCCCCTGTCCAGACGCCGACCCTGGTGCCGACCCTGGCGCCGCAGCGCATGAGTGCGACCGCACCTCCCACTGCAGTCGCCCCGGCCGCCGCGCCCCCGGCGCCTGCGGCCCCGCCGCCGGTGGCTCGCCCCGCCCCAGCCGCCCCCGGGCGCGCGGTCGCTGGCGCGGCCAGCACCTGGCGTCTGCTGCCGGCACAGGCCCTGTATGCCAGCCCGGCCGCCCCGGGCGGCTGGTTGGTGGTCACCGAGGCGATCTGGCCGGGCGACGACCCCCTGGCTGATGACGGCGGCCCCGCGGCCCGCCTGCTGGACAACATGTTGCGTGCCATGGGCCTGCACAAGACGCCCCAGGTGTGGGCGGCCGGCCTGGCCCGGCGTGCTGCCGACGAGGCCCCCGAACCCCTGGCCTGGGCCGACCTGCTGCAGGCCCGCCAGCCGCAGCGGGTGCTGCTGATGGGACGCACTGCGGCGCGTGAAGCCCTGGACACCGATGAGCCGCTGGGGCGGCTGCGCGGGCGCCTGCACGATCTGCACGGGGTGCCTGCCGTGGTCACCTACGACGCCCCCTACCTGCTGCGCGCCCAGGCCGACAAGGCACGCGCCTGGGCCGACCTGTGCCTGGCCCTGGGTTGAGCTTTCGTTCCGCCCGGCCGCCCGTCGATCGGGCACCTCTTTAAAATGGCGCCCATGACCTTCCTCGACATGCTCCGCAACGCCGAGCAACAAAACGGCTCCATGCTCTGCGTGGGCCTGGACCCTGAGCCCGCTCGCTTCCCGGCCCAGCTCAAGGGCGACGCCAACAAGATCTACGATTTCTGCGCCCGCATCGTCGATGCCACGGCCGATCTGTCGATCGCCTTCAAACCCCAGATCGCCTACTTTGCCGCCCACCGCGCCGAGGGCCAGCTGGAGCGCCTGATGGAGCACATGCGCCGTGTCGCGCCCCACGTGCCCATCATCCTGGACGCCAAGCGTGGCGACATCGGCTCGACCGCCGAGCAGTACGCCAAAGAGGCGTTTGACCGCTATGGCGCCGACGCCGTCACCCTGTCGCCTTTCATGGGTTTCGATTCGGTGCAGCCCTACCTCAAGTACGAAGGCAAGGGTGCCTTCCTGCTGTGCCGCACCTCCAACCCTGGTGGTGACGACCTGCAGAACCAGCGCCTGGCCTCGGTCGAGGGCCAGCCCCTGTTGTACGAACACGTGGCCCGCCTGGCCCAAGGCCCCTGGAACCTGAACGGGCAGCTGGGCCTGGTGGTGGGTGCCACCTACCCGGCCGAGATCGAGCGCGTGCGGGCCCTGGCGCCCACGCTGCCGCTGTTGATCCCGGGCGTCGGGGCCCAGGGTGGCGACGCCGTGGCCACGGTGCGCGCCGGCTGGAAGCCCGGTGCCCCCATCGTCGTCAACTCCTCGCGCGCCATCCTGTACGCCTCGTCGGGCGATGATTTCCAGGACGCGGCCCGCCGCGAAGCCCTGCGCACCCGCGACCTGCTGCAAGCCGCCCGCGGCTGAGCCCCGGCCCGGCGCCCACCGCCATGCAGGTCAAGTGGCTCGAAGACCTGGTGGTGCTGGCGCAGACGCGCAGCTTCACCCGTGCCGCCGAGCTGCGCCATGTCACTCACCCGGCCTTCGGGCGCCGCATCCGGGCGCTGGAGGAGTGGGCCGGCACGCCCCTGGTGCAGCGCGGCCCCGGCCCGGTGGCCCTGACAGCCGCCGGCGACAGCCTGCTGCAGGATGCCCGCCACCTGTTGCAGGGCCTGAACCAGGCCCATGACGCCCTGCGCGGCGCGGCCGGACGCGAACAGCAGACCCTGAGCCTGGCCACCGGCCGCACCTTGGCGCGCACCCTGGTGGCCGACTGGCTGTGCCAGCTGCAGCCCGAGCTGGGCCAGGCCGAGGTGCTGATCCGCACCCGCGCCCTGGCCGACACCACCCGCCTGCTGGAGCGCGGCGAGGTCGATTTCATGCTCACCTACCACCACCCGCTGCTGGCGCTGCAGATCCCGGCGCGCCAGTACAGCCACCTGACCCTGGCGCGCGATGAGCTGGTGCCGGTCAGCCAATGCGATGCCGGTGGCCCGCCCCGGCATGTCTTGGCCCCCGGCAGTGCCACCGCCTACCTGGCCTATGCCGACAGCCTGGCGCTGGGGCGCCTGGTGCAAGACCACCTGGCCCATCACCCGCAGGCACCCGCCTTGCGCCGGGTCATCGAGTGCGACTCGGCCGATGCCTTGCTGGAGTACGCGCTCAAAGGCCTGGGCGTGGCCTGGTTGCCTGTTTCGCTGGCGGCCGGGGCGCTGCAGGAAGGCCGCCTGTGCCGGGTTGGTGATCCGCGCCTGGCGGTCCGCTTCGAGGTGCGTCTTTACCGGGCCAAGCGACGCCTGTCGGACCTGGCCGAGCAGGTCTGGCAGCGCAGCGAAAGCCAACTCTGAGGGCTGGTGCTGAAAATGGCACCACTTGGTGCTGCTTCGGCACCGAGCATCGGCTCACAGCTTGGACAATCGGCGGGCTGCGGGCGCTCGCTTGCCTGGACCCGATGGCTGCCACCCCTTCCTTGTCATGTTTTGTTTTGTCCGGAGCCTGCCATGAACGCTGAAACTCTCCTGTCCCTGCGCCGCCGTGCGCTCTGGCCCTTGATGGGCGCCCTGGCCGTGCTGGCCCCGCTGGCCCAGGCGGACACCTATCCCGACAAGCCGGTCACCCTGGTGGTGGGCTACCCCGCAGGGGGCAGCACCGACCTGATGGCGCGCACCATCGGCCCCGAGCTGTCGCGCCGCCTGGGCACCCCGGTGGTGATCGAGAACCTGGGCGGCGCCGGTGGCGCCATCGGGGCCCAGAAGGTGGCCAGCGCGGCGCCCGACGGCTACACCCTGCTGGTGGGCGCCAACAACGAGATCGCCATCAAGCGCCTGGTGGCCCCAGCCTCGGTCAAGTACGAGCTGCGCGACTTCACCCCCCTGGGCCTGATCGCCTCGCAGCCCATGGTGCTGGTGGCCTCGCCGCGCACAGGGGTCAAGACCGTGGCCGACTTCATGAAGCAGGTCAAGGCCAACCCGGGCAAGTTCACCTACGGCAGCTCGGGGGTGGGCACGGCCCTGCACCTGGCTGGCGAGATGATCAAGGACCAGGGCGGGCTGTTCATGACCCACATCCCCTACCGTGGCGTGGCCCCGCTGACCACCGACTTGCTGGGCAGCAATGTGGACTACGGCGTGTTCGTGCTGTCCAGCGGCCTGCCCCTGATCAAGAGCGGCAAGCTGGTGGCCCTGGGCACCACCGAGCGCAAGCGCTCGCAAGCCACCCCCGACGTGCCCGCCGTGGCCGAGACGCCGGCGCTCAAGAACATCGATATCAGCTCCTGGTTCGCCCTGCTCGGCCCGGCCCGCCTGCCCGAGCCGGTGGCCGCCCGCCTGAAGAAGGCCCTGGCCGAGACCCTGCAGGCCCCCGAGGTGCGCAAAAAGCTCGAAGAAACCGGCTCCACCGTGGCCAACCCGCAGCTGGACCTGGCCCGCTTCATGGCCGAGGAAAGTGCCAAGTACAAGCGCATTGTTGAATTTGCCCGCATCGAGGAGTGAACCCGTGACCGCATCCCCTGAATTTGCATTGCCCTGCCCCGAACTGGGCCCCTGGCGTGCCGGCAACACCGGTGTCGAAGGTGTGTGGCAGTTTGACGGCGACCAGCCCGGCCGCCACGTGATGATCAGCGCCCTGGTGCATGGCAACGAGCTGTGCGGCGCCTGGGCCCTGCTGGGCCTGCTGCAGGCCGGCTTGCGGCCCCAGCGCGGCCGCCTCACCCTGGCCTTCTGCAACCTGGCTGCGTTCGACCGTTTCGACCCCCTGAACCACGACGCCTCGCGCTTTGTCGACCAGGACCTGAACCGCCAGTGGATGGACGAGCGCATCGAGGCTGGCGACAGCCAGGAGCGCCAGCGAGCGGCCCAGCTGCGCCCCTTTGTCGAGCAGGCCGACTGGCTGCTCGACCTGCACTCCATGCACGAGCGTGGCCAGCCTCTGCTGCTGACCGGCGTGCAGCCGCGCAACCGGGTGCTGGCCCGGGCCCTGGGCGCGCCCGAGCACATCGTGGTCGACGCCGGTCACAAGGATGGCGTGCGCATGCGCGACTTCGGCCGCTTCGGGGAACTCGCCGACAACGGCACACACTCTTTGCTCATCGAGTGCGGCTTCCATGGCGACCTGTCCAGCCGCAGCGTGGCCCAGGACGCCTGCCTGCGCTTTCTGCGCGAGTCCGGCACCGTCGATGAGGCGGTGCTGCTGGCCGCCCTGCCGGGCTGGCTGCAGGCGCCGGCCCCGCGCCAGTGGGCCCTGGAGGTGACCGGCCCGGTGGTGGCCCGCAGCCCGGCCTTCCGCTTTGTCGAGCCCTTCCAGGGCCTGGAGATGATCGAGAAGGCCGGCACCGTGATCGGCTGGAACGATGGCGAGCCCGTCACCACCCCCTACGACGATTGCGTGTTGGTGATGCCCTCGGTCCGCCAAGCCCGCGCCGGCGTCACCGTGGTCCGCTTCGCCCGCCGCAGCCCCTTGTGAATGGCCGTGTTTCCCGGCCGCACCTGGGCGTGACACGCCGTGAGGGGCGCCTCAGGCCCCCTTCTTCAATCAGCAGGCCTGCAGCGAAGAGGTCAGCCTGCCGCCGGGCCGCCCCAAGGCAGACTGCGGCCCCCATGGGGGGCAGCGACCACACGAAGTGAGGGAGCGTGGGGGCGAACAGTCAGCCTGCCGCCGGGCCGCCCCAAGGCGGGCTGCGGCCCCCTCGGAGGGGAGCAGGGAGTGACACGAGGTGAGCGAGCGCGGGAGCCGTCAGGCCCCGTTCTTCCTTCAGCAGGCCTGCAACGAAGAGGTCAGCCCGCCGCCGGGCCGCCCCAAGGCGGGCTGCGGCCCCCTCGGAGGGGAGCAGGGAGTGACACGAGGTGAGCGAGCGCGGGAGCCGTCAGGCCCCGTTCTTCCTTCAGCAGGCCTGCAACGAAGAGGTCAGCCCGCCGCCGGGCCGCCCCAAGGCGGGCTGGGCCCCCTCGGGGGGCAGGGAGTGACACGAAGTGCACGACCGTGGGGGCGAACAGTCAGCCTGCCGCCGGGCCGCCCCAAGGCAGGCTGCGGCCCCCATGGGGGGCAGGGAGTGACACGAAGTGCACGACTGTGGGGGCTAACGTTTCCAGCGATCACCACCCAGCACACAGGCCAGGGCCAGCACCACCAAGCTGATGCCGCCCCATTGCCAGGGCGTGATGCCCTCGCCCAACAGCAGCATGCCGGCGCTCAGTCCCACCACCGGCACGCCCAGGCTGAACGGAGCCACGCGGTTGGCGGGGTGACGTTGCAGCAGGCGTGTCCACAGCGCGTAGCCCAGCACACTGGCCATCCAGGCCAGGTAGGCCACGGCGGCCCAGGCCAGCGGCGGCGCGTGCAGCCAGTGCCAGCGCAGTTCGGGCGGGTCTTGCCACCAGGACAGGGCGGCAAAAGGCAGCACCGGCACCAGGCAGCTCCACACCACAAAGCCCAGTGGGTCCATGTCGGGGCTGTGTTCGCGCGCCTTGCGGATCACGATGTTGGAGCTGGCCCACATGGCTGCGGCGCACAGATTGAGCACAAAACCCCAGAAGTTGGTGGCCCCCGCGCTGGCGCCCGGTGCCAGGTAATTGAGTGCAAAGCACAACAGGCCGGCGCAGGCCAGCGCCAGCCCCAGCTGCAACGCCCGCCCGGCGCGCTCACCCAGCAGCACAAAGCCCAGCACGGCGGTGATGAAGACCTGGGTCTGCAGCAGCACCGAGGCCAGGCCGGCGCTCATGCCGACCTGCATGGCGCAGAACAGAAAGCCGAACTGGCCCACGCCCTGGGTCAGGCCATAGAGCAGCAGCCAGCGCCAGGCCACACGTGGGCGGCGCACCAGCAGCACCAGCGGAAAAGCCGCCACCAGGTAGCGAGCGGCCCCGAGCTGGAAGGGCGTGAAGTCACGCAGCCCCACCTTCATCGCCACAAAGTTCAGCCCCCACACCACCACCACGCACAGCGCGGCCAGCAGATCGGTGCGGCTCAGGCCAGAGGGCGGGGCGGGGGCGGCCGTCAATGCGGCGCCTGGGGGTTGGCCTTGGCGGCCTCGATGTGGGCCTTGGCGCGCTGGGCCAGGGCGATGTCGCCCGGGGTTTCGGGCGAGAAGGTGTCCACAGGGATGGTGTGGCCGTGCGAATCAAGCGCCACGAACACGATCAGGCATTCGGTTGTCTTGGCCATCTGGCCGCTTTTCATGTCACCGCTGCGCACCTCGACCGAGATGTTCATGCTGGTGGTGCCGGTGTAGGCCAGGCGGGCCTCGACCTCGACCAGGTCGCCGATCATGATCGGGCGGTGGAAACGGATGCCGCCCACGAAGACGGTCACGCAATAGCGTTTGGACCAACTGGTGGCACAGGCATAGCCGGCCTCGTCGATCCATTTCATCACGGTGCCACCGTGCACCTTGCCGCCGAAATTGACGGTGCTGGGTTCGGCGAGAAAGCGCAGGACGATGGAATGCATGGTGTGGGGTAGGGAGTCGCTGAAGGTCGCATTATTCCTGACCGGCGGTCGTCTTGCCGGGCACCCATGGTGGGGGGCGCCACAGCTGGGCCCGTTGGTCGGTTGGCGGGATGGAAAACGAGGTGTCGGGTCAAGAATTCTCCGGCGTTCCTTTCAGGAAGGCCGTTGGTCCTGATTCCTGAGGCATGCGCGTGGGCTGTTTCCCTGCTGCCATGGTGGTCAAGCGTGCGGTCCTCTTTTCTACCCGACCAGGAGACCGCATGGCCACTGCCCCGTATGAACTGCTGCAGCTTTCGCTGTCCGATGTCCTGAGCCTGCTGCCGCCGGACCTCCCGCTGCTGTGTCTGCAGTGCGCGGCGCTGGTGGGCCTGCTGGCCGCCGTGCTGCTGGTGTGCCGCCGCCATGGGCTGCAAATACGCCAACGCAGCCTGGCCCTGGGCCTGGCCGTGGGCGGAGCAGGCTATGTGATTGGGGCGCTGGTGGCCAACTACGGCGAGAGCGCAGTGCGTCCCACCCTGGTGATCGACTTTCTGTACCTGGGCGCCTACCTGGGGGGCTGGCGCGGCGGCTTGCTCAGTTTTGCGTTGGTGGAGCTGGCCCGCTGGCAGTACGGCGGCATCATGCACCTGGGGGCGGCACTGGCCGATGGGTCGATCCATGTGCTGAGCGGCTGGGTGCTGCGCCTGTTGATCGACCCACGTGCCTTGCCGAACCTGAATGCCGGCACGGTACTGGGGGTGTGGGGTGGGCGCCTGCTGTCGACCGGCCTGGGCGCCTGGGTGGGCACGGCGCTGTCCGACACGCCCTGGGAGACCCTGGTGCAACTGTTGCAGGCCCGCGCCACCATGTTGCCCCTCTCTCTGCTGGTCATCTACTGCACCCTGTTGCTCTTGGCCACCGATGCCCAGATCGATGCGCAGCAGGCCCGTGAACATGCCTTGTTGCGGCGCGACCCCGTCAGCGGCCTGCCCAATCGCCGTGCCCTGAGCGAGTGCGTGCAGGCGCATTGGCGCCACGAGCCCACCCCGGCAGCCTGCCTGGTGGTGCTGGATCTGGGCAATCTGAGCGACTTCCTGTCCCGCCATGGTCATGAACAGGCCTGGCGGCTGTGGCAAAGCGGCGGGCTGGAGCAAGGGGGGGCTTTGTTGCGCGAGGTCTTGGCGGTCCTGAGGGCCTACCGGCCGACCCCGTTTCAATACAGCGACTTCTCGCTGGCCCTGTTCCTCGAGGGGGTGGCACTGGCCGAGCTGGAAGAGCGTGGCGAGCTGGAGTCTGCGTTGCGGCGATACGAAGTGGCCCTGAGTCGGGCCTGGCCAGGCTATCGGGCCGCCGTCCGCTGTGCCGTGGTGGACCTGGCCCCGGCCCACGAGGCGCCAGCGCCGCACCTGCCCTACCGTGAAATCACCCTGGCGCTGAACTCCCTGCCGCGCGGGGTGGCGTATTTCAATGGCCTGATGCGACAGGACCGGGCCCTGGATGCCTTCATCGAAAGCCAGATCAACCAGTGGGCGGATCCGCGCATGGTGCCGATCTGGCTGCAGCCCAAGTTGCACCTGGCCAGCGCTCAGGTGGGCGGGGGCGAGGCCTTGTTGCGGCTGAGTGATCCCGAGGGCAGGCCCGTCTCACCCATGCGGGTGATCTCGGTGGCCCGTCGCGATGGGCGGCTGGCCGATCTCGAATGGGCCACCGTGGCGGCCACGGTGCTCCTGCTGCAGGGGCAGGCGAGCCGCTTGCCTGGCGTGTCGCTGGCGGTCAATGTGTCGGCCGAGTCCTTGCGCATGTCTGGGTTTGCACAGCAGGTGCAGGCCTTGCTGGCGCAGTGCCGGGTGCCGCCCGCCCTGTTGCGTCTGGAGCTGGTGGAGTGGTCCGATCTGGTCTACGACCCCCTGGTGCAGGCCAATCTGGCGCAGTTGACGACCTTGGGCGTGCCCTTGTCGATCGACGATTTCGGCACGGGGTATTCCAATCTGCTGCTGTTGACGCGCTTCTCGTTTTCCGAGGTCAAGATCGACCGCAGCCTGGTGCAATCGCTGGGGGAGATGAAGTCGCTGGTGGTGGTGCAGCACATCGTCGAGCTGGCCCACCGCTGCGGCGCCACCGTGGTGGCCGAGGGCGTGGAGACCCCCGCCATGGCCGCCCAGGTGCGTGACCTGGGGGTGGACATGGGTCAGGGCTACCTGTTCTCGCGTGCCTTGCCGCCCGAGGCGTTCGTGGCCTACTGCTGCCGGCCGCGCCTGGTGGTGCCGGTCTGAGCTGCGGACCGGTCTGCAAGCCGGGTGGCGACGTCAGGCGGAGGGCGTCAGCAGCCGCGCCAGGTAGCGCCCGGTGTGGCTGGCCGGCAGCGCGGCCAGGGTTTCGGGCGTGCCCACGCCCACCACGGTGCCACCGCCCGCGCCACCCTCGGGGCCCATGTCGATCAGCCAGTCGGCGGTCTTGATCACGTCCAGGTTGTGCTCGATCACCACGATGGTGTTGCCCGCGTCGCGCAGCTGGTGAATCACCTTGAGCAGCAGGTCGATGTCGGCAAAGTGCAGCCCGGTGGTGGGCTCGTCCAGGATGTACAGCGTGCGCCCCGTGTCGCGCTTGGACAGCTCCAGCGCCAGCTTGATGCGCTGGGCCTCGCCGCCCGACAGCGTGGTGGCCGACTGCCCCAGCTTGATGTACGACAGGCCCACCTCCAGCAGCGTGTGCAGCTTGCGGGCGATGGCGGGCACCGCTTTGAAGAACTCGTGGGCCGTCTCGACCGTCATGTCCAGCACCTGGGCGATGTTGCGGCCCTTGTACTGCACCTCCAGGGTTTCGCGGTTGTAGCGCTGGCCCTGGCACACATCGCAGGGCACGTAGACGTCGGGCAGAAAATGCATCTCCACCTTCACCACGCCGTCGCCCTGACAGGCCTCGCAGCGCCCACCAGCCACATTGAAGCTGAAGCGGCCCGGGCCGTAGCCGCGCTCACGTGCGGTGGGCACCTCGGCCATCAGCTCGCGGATGGGGGTGAACAGGCCGGTGTAGGTGGCCGGGTTGCTGCGCGGCGTGCGGCCGATCGGCGACTGGTCGACGTTGATCACCTTGTCGAACTGCTCCAGCCCCTCGATGGTGTCGTGTTCGGCGGGTTCGTCGTGGGCGCGGTGGATCTGATGGGCCGCCGCGGTGTACAGGGTCTCGTTGACCAGGGTTGATTTGCCCGAGCCCGAGACCCCGGTCACGCAGGTCATCAGGCCGACCGGGAATTCGACCGTCACGTTCTTCAGGTTGTTGCCACGCGCGCCCGTGATGCGGATCACCTGGGCCGGGTCTTTCTGCACATGGCGCTGGGCCGGCACCTCGATGCGGCGCGTTCCGCTGAGGTACTGGCCGGTGAGCGACTGCGGGTTGGCTCGGATGTCGTCAAACGTGCCCTGGGCCATCACACGGCCGCCGTGCACGCCGGCGCCGGGGCCCATGTCGATCACGTGGTTGGCGGCGCGCATCATGTCCTCGTCGTGTTCGACCACCAGCACGCTGTTGCCGATGTCGCGCAGGCGCTGCAGGGTGCTGATCAGGCGGTCGTTGTCGCGTTGGTGCAGGCCGATGCTGGGCTCGTCCAGCACATACATCACGCCGGTCAGGCCTGAGCCGATCTGGCTGGCCAGGCGGATGCGCTGGGCTTCGCCGCCCGACAGGGTCTCGGCACTGCGGTCCAGGCTCAGGTAGCTCAGGCCCACGTCGTTGAGGAACTTGAGGCGCGAGCTGATCTCGCGCACCACCTTGTCGGCGATCTCGGCCTTGGCGCCGTGCAGGTGCAGTTGCTGGAAGTACTCGTGGCACTCGCGCAGCGTCAGGTGGCTGACCTGGAAGATGGCGCGCGCGTCGGGCCCTTCGCCCAGGCGCACATGGCGTGCCTCGGTGCGCAGCCGGGCGCCACCGCAGTCGGGGCAGGGCTGGGTGCTGCGCAGGCGGGCCAGTTCTTCGCGCACCACGGGCGAGTCGGTCTCGCGAAAGCGCCGCTGCATGTTCGGGATGATGCCCTCGAAGGGGTGCTTTTTCGTCACCTTGCGCGGGGCCTTGCCGGCGGCGCCTTCGAGCTCGTGGCTGAAGCGGATCTCCTCCGTGCCCGAGCCGTACAGAATGGCCTGGCGGGTGGCCTCGGGCAGGGTTTCAAAAGGGCTGTCGATGTCGAAGCCGTAGTGTTCGGCCAGGCTTTCGAGCAGCGAGAAGTAATGCGCGTTGCGCCGGTCCCAGCCCTTGATGGCGCCGCTGGCCAGGCTCAGGGTCGGGAAACCCACCACGCGCTGCGGGTCGAACACATCGGTGGCGCCCAGGCCATCGCAGGCCGGGCAGGCCCCCACCGGCGAGTTGAACGAGAACAGCCGCGGCTCCAGCTCGCTGAGCGAATAGCTGCACACCGGGCAGGCAAAGCGGGCGTTGAACAGGTGCTCGGCCGGGCGCAGCGCGGCCGGGTCAGCGTCCATCTCGAGGGCGATGGCGCGACCATCGGCCAGGCGCAAGGCGGCCTCGAAGCTCTCGGCCAGGCGCTGCTGCATGTCGGGGCGCACCTTCAAGCGGTCGATCACCACGTCGATGTCGTGCTTTTCATTCTTCTTGAGCGCAGGCAGTTGGTCGAACTCATGCGCCACACCGTCCACCCGGAAGCGCACATAGCCCTGAGCCTGCATGCTGGAAAACAGCTCGACGAACTCGCCTTTGCGCTCGCGCGCCACCGGGGCCAGGATCATCACCTTGGTCTCTTCGGGCAGGGCCAGCACGGCGTCCACCATCTGGCTCACGGTCTGGGCCTGCAGCGGCAGGCCGTGGGTGGGGCAGTGGGGGGTGCCGGCGCGGGCGAACAGCAGACGCAGGTAGTCGTGGATCTCGGTCACCGTGCCCACGGTGGAGCGCGGGTTGTGCGAGGTGGCCTTCTGCTCGATCGAGATGGCGGGCGACAGGCCCTCGATCACGTCCACATCGGGCTTGTCCATCAGTTGCAGAAACTGCCGAGCGTAGGCTGACAGGCTTTCCACATAGCGCCGCTGGCCCTCGGCATACAAGGTGTCGAAGGCCAGGCTCGACTTGCCCGAGCCCGACAGGCCGGTGATCACCACCAGCTGGTTGCGCGGGATGTCGAGGTCGATGTTCTTCAGGTTGTGGGTCCGCGCCCCGCGAACGCTGATGCGCTGCTGCCGCTGCTCGTTGACGAGGCTGGCCAGGTAGGTGCCGTCGGTAGAGGCGCTGTCGGGGGCAATGGGGTTCACGGTGATCCGGGCTGGGAAAAACCCACCATGATAGACACCACGTCACGGTTTGGCACAGGCTGGCTTGGCGGGCTTCGCTGACAATATGGCTTTTGTGCCTGAATGCCACGCGCATTCGCTTCTCCCCCCTTTCACACTTCATGACCGCATCAACCGCTATGACAGCGCTGGAGCGCCGCTCCACCCAGTCGCTGGCGTTCATCTTTGCCCTGCGCATGCTGGGCCTGTTCCTGGTGCTGCCCGTGTTTGCCCTGGAGGCGCGCAAGTATCCCGGGGGCGATGACCCCGCCCTGGTGGGGCTGGCCATGGGCATCTACGGGCTCACCCAGGGGGTGCTGCAGATTCCCTTCGGCATGGCCTCCGACCGCTTCGGGCGCAAGCCCGTGATCGTGGTCGGCCTGCTGCTGTTTGCGCTGGGCGCCTTCATCTCGGCCGGTGCCAGCTCGCTGCACGGCCTGGTGCTGGGGCGTGCGCTGCAGGGCGCCGGGGCCATTTCGGCGGCCGTCACCGCCTTGCTGGCCGACCAGACCCGCGACGAGGTGCGCACCAAGGCCATGGCCCTGATCGGCGCCAGCATCGGGCTCATGTTTGCGCTGTCGCTGGTGCTGGCGCCGGTGCTGACCGCCTGGCTGGGCCTGTCGGGCCTGTTCGTGCTGATCGCCCTGCTGGCCTTGAGCGGGGTGGCCGTGGTGCTGTGGCGCGTGCCCGCGGCGCCGCCGCTGCCGGCGGATGCGCCGCGCGGCAGCCTGCGCGAGGTGCTGGCCCTGGGCTCGCTGCTGCGGCTTGATTTCGGTGTGTTCGTTCTGCATGCGGTGCAACTGGCCATGTGGGTGGCCGTGCCCTCGATGCTGGTGCAGGCCGGCCTGGAGAAAAGCCTGCACTGGCAGGTGTACCTGCCAGCCGTGCTTGCGTCTTTCGTGGTCATGGGGGGCACCCTGTTTCCGCTGGAGCGTCGGGGGCATCTGCGCCCGGTGTTCCTGGCCGCCATCGTGTTGATCGGCCTGGTGCAGCTGGGCCTGTGGGCGGTGGTCGATCACCAGCCCGGCCTGCTCACCCTGGGCAGCCTGCTGTTCATCTTCTTCTGCGGCTTCAATGTGCTGGAGGCCAGCCAGCCCAGCCTGGCCTCGCGCCTGGCGCCAGCGCGCCTGCGCGGCACGGCGCTGGGCGTTTACAACACTCTGCAATCCCTGGGTTTGTTTGCCGGTGGCGCCCTGGGGGGGCTGCTGGCCCGGTCCGTGGGCTTGCATGGCCTGTTCCTGGTCAGCACCCTGGCCAGCGCCGTGTGGCTGCTGGTGGCCTGGCCCATGAGCACGCCAGGGCGTGTCGCCGCGCCCAGTAACGCCATAATCTCGCCCTGAATCGGAGAATTGAGCCATGGCATCTGTCAATAAAGTCATCATCGTCGGCAACCTGGGGCGCGACCCCGAGATCCGCACCTTCCCCAGCGGCGACCAGGTGGCCAACGTCACCATCGCCACCACCGACCGCTGGAAAGACAAGCAGTCGGGCGAAATGAAGGAAGCCACCGAGTGGCACCGTGTGGTGTTCAACGGCCGTCTGGCTGAAATCGCAGGCCAGTACCTGCGCAAGGGTTCGCAGGTCTATGTGGAAGGCTCGCTGCGCACCCGCAAGTGGACCGACCAGGCCGGCGTCGAAAAATACAGCACCGAAATCCGCGCCGACCAGATGCAGATGCTGGGCAGCCGCCAAGGCATGGGCGGTGGCGGCGGGGGTGATGAAGGCGGCTATGGCGGTGGTCAGGGCGGCAGCTACGGCGGCGGCCAAGGCGGTGGGGGCTACGAAAGCGCCCCGCGCCGTGCCCCGGCCGCAGCCCCTGCCGCGCGTGCCCCGGCACCGCGTCCGGCCCCGGCACCCGCGCCCATGGCCAGCCGCCCGTCGTCGGGGTTTGACGACATGGATGACGATATTCCGTTCTGAGGCGGCCCTGGCCGCCAGCTGGCGGCTCCAGAGCCCTTGCTGAAACCTTTTTTTGAGCCCCTGGCCTATAGGCAGGGGCTTTTTTGTGTCGGCTCTTTCGTGACAATGTTGTCTCAGCCGCCCGACACGCCTGGGTGCGCGAGCCCAAAGCCTGTAACATGGCGTAAGTATGCTTTGGGTCGGCTTGCGCCTGCACCAAGGTCAGGGACTGCTGTCACGAGGATCACGCAATTGAAGTTACTGAATCTAAAACATTGGGTTCCTGCCCTTGGCCTGCTGGCCCTGGTGGGTTGCGGCGGTGGCAGCACCGGAGACACCTCCAACGTGGGGGCGGTCACGGGCACGCAGCAGTACATGGATGGCATCTGGACCGGTACCACCGGCACTGGGTCGGCCCAGCGCAACGTGGTGGGCTACGTCAGCGGTGGCAGCGATGGCAAGGGCGGGGATTTCTACCTGGCCAAGGGCGCTGCCGGCACCTCGGGCTATGACAGCATCTACGGGCTGCTGCGCGTCGATGTGGCCTCGGTGGCGGCCACCAATGTCACCTATTTCTCGGTGCAGGACGGCAAGTTTGCCACCGGTCTGTCGCTGGCCGGCACGGCCAGCACCAGCACCGGAGGGGCGCGTACCGACACCTTCAGTGGCAACTACAGCAACCCGGCCAACACGGCTGCGGCCACCGGGGCGGTCACCTCGATCAAGATGACCTACAGCACCTTGAACAACTTCGGTGCCACCTACGCCAAGCTGCAGGGCAAGTACACCGGCGGCGCGCTGTTCGGCGGCAGCTGGGTGCTGACGGCTGATGCGGTGGGCAACCTGGCCGGCACGGTGTCGGGTTGTACCGTGGCCGGCACGGCCACACCCCAGACGGTGGCGGCCAACAGCACCGCTTCTCCCGCGATCTACAACGTGGTGCTGAACCTGTCGGGCGGCACCACCACCTGTGCGGCCACGGGAACCACGCAGTCCGGTGTGGCCTTCCTGAAATACGACACGCTGGGCAACAAGACCGGCCTCTGGATGTTCACCCGCAGCAGCACCACCGCTTTGAACACCTATGTGCTCGATGGCGTGCTGGTGGCGGGCAGCACGACCACGCCGGCCACCACCCAGCAGGTGGCGGCGGGCTTCTGGAAGAGCTCCACCAGCACCAGTTCGGGCGATGTGTATGCCATGGTCTTGCCGGACAACTCCTACTTCTTCTACAAGCGGGTGGGTGGCGGCTATGACGCGCTGTATGGCAATCTGGTGGTGGCCACCGGGACCAGCATCCTGAGTTCGACCGATGGCGTGTACTTTGCCAACCAGAACCTGGCGTCGACCCAGTACACGGCGGGCATCCTCATCAGCGGTGATGTGCGCACCCAGAGCAGCTTCACGGGTACTTACACCGACCCGACGGCCTCGAGCGCCCAGACGGCCTTCAGCATGGTGCCCGACACCACCAACCTGTACACCTCGCCGATCCTGCCAACGGTGTCGGCGCTGTACGGTACCTACACCAGCTCGACCATCGGTTTCGGTGGCACTGGCCTGACCCTCAAGATTGCCGCCGACACCACGGATGGCACCAAGAGCGTCATCACGGGCACCACCACCACGGGTTGCACGCTCACGGGCAACATCTCGGCCTACAGCAGCACCAACACCACGCTCAACCTGTACCGCGTCGACACCCTGACCTTTGCCGGGACCTGTTCCCTGGCCGGTCTGCCGGTGCAGTCCGGCGCGGCCTCCGCCGTGTTTGACGGTGCCAACAATGTGGTCGGCTTGCGCATCGGGGCCGCGGGTTACAGCGGTGCCGCCACCCGAGCCAACCTGGTGTTCATCGGCTCCAAGTCCTGAGCGGATCGACATCCTCCTTGAAAAGGCCCTTCGGGGCCTTTTTTCATGGGCGCACGGGCTGGAGGGCCCGGTCGTCGTGGGTGCCTCGCCTGCTGGCCCGGGCTGGTCTGGGGGGGGGAGGTCGGCCCACGCTGCAGCGCCGGATGCGGGCGCCCGGGGCGGGGCGCATCCCCATCAGGGACCGGCCCTTGGCGCCGAAAAAAAGCCCGCCACCCTTTCGGGTGCGGGCTCAAATCGATCTGCCGCTGTGCTGCGCGATCAGTTGCCGTACGGCGATTTCACCGGGTTCACAGGCAGGGCTTGCAGGCCCGAGTAGGGTTGCAGCGCGTAGCGCAGGTAGATGCCGCCGATGAACTGACGGTAGTCGCGGGCGTTGTCCAGCGCCAGCTGGCCGCCCACGAACAGTTGCGGGTGCATCTGGAACTCCATGGCTGCACCCAGGTTGTAGCCCAGGCCGGTCTTGGTCTGGCCCGGGTACACGGCGCCATTGGCCGTGGAGCCTGCGGTGCCGAAGGCAAAAGCGTCGTTGGCCGCCTGCACAGCCGCCGCCTGGCGCGAGGAGCTGGTCGGGTAGTAGGCGGCGGCTTCCTCGCGGAAGGTCTGCACGCCGAGGGAGCCCTTGAGCTGGTAGGAGAAGCGGTTGCTGCGTTGAGCCCATTCCAGGGGCACGTTCAGCGACAGGAAGCGCTGCGGGCTGAAGTAGCCGCCGTGCCCGTAGGTGAAGTAGCGCAGGTTCTTGTCGTAGCTCAGCGCGGTCACGTTCAAGCCCGTGGTCAGCGATGAGTTGGCGCTGCGGTCCAGACGCCAGTACAGGCCGCCGCCGCCTTCCACGCGGGTGTTGCTGGCCACGTTGGTGCCAGTCAACCCGTACAGCGAGCCATAGGTGTACAGGCCGAAGTCGCCGCTTTCCCAGTTCAGGTCCAGGCGTCCACCGGTGGAGGACACGCCGCCCCAGTTGTCGCCGCTGCGCGGATCTTTGGTGCCGGCAAACGACAGCAGGCTGTCCGTCACCGGGCGGCGCGAGCCGTCCACCACCAGGGTCAACTCATCGTTGAGCGGAATGCGGTATTTGACGCCCCCGGTCACATCCGACTTGTTGAAGCCCAGCGGCGTGGTGCCCACGTCCATTTTCAGGTTGACCGACTCATAGCCCACGCTCAGGCCCACGCCCGAAGCGCTCTGGCCACCGGCCGAGCGGTCAGGCAGGGCCAGCGAGCTGACCGGGCCGCCGCCGAAGCGGCTCAAGGTGCCGTAGTCGAGGTCAGCCGTGCCTGCGTTCAGCGAGGTGGGGGTGATGCCCAGGGTCATCTTGCCGTCGCCGGCATCGAACTTGAGCTGCAGGGGCGCTTCGATGTCGGTGAGCTGGCTCATGCCGGATTCACCCTGGCGCACGCGGGCCACCAGGCCCAGCGACACCACGGGGATGCGGTCTTGCCGGATGTCGTTGAGCTCGTCCAGCGCCGCGCTGCGCGGGCGGCCGCTGGTGGCGGCCGACAGGCTGGTGGCCTGCGCGATCTGGCTGGGCTGGGCGAAGCCGTTGTTGGCGGGGGCCGGGGCCCAGGCCGTGGCATTGCTCGGGGCCGGCGGCACGCTGCCGCTGTAGATGGCGGCCGGCTCGGGAATCGGTTGCGCGGCGTAGATCGGAGCCACTGCCGTGCTGGCGGGCACCGGCTGGCTGCGCGAATAGGTGGCTGCGGCGGCCTCGGCCGGGCTGATCAGGCTGTTGCCGCCCTGCTGGGTGGCGACCCGGTCGGCGACATTGCGGCTGCTGGCATTGCCCGCGCTGGCCGCACTGCCGCTGTTGCGGCTTCGGCTGCTGGTGGCCGGTTCGGCGTTGTTGACCACGTTGCGTGGGTTGACCGTGGTGCTCGTCGGGGCTGCACGCTCGTTCACGCTGCTGCTGGAGGGCACCACGGTGCCCAGCGGGGCGGGCTTGTAGGTCTGGGTCTGGTAGTTGTTCGGGTTGGGCACATCCGTGACCAAGGCCGTGCTTGTGCCAGCACCCGTGGGGGGGTAGTTCGACAGGCTGTAGGCGCTGCCTGCGCCGGTTGCACTGCGCGCCGCGCCCGCAGGCTCGGGGATCAGGGTGGTGCCGCGTGGTGCGGCGGCCACTGCAGGCGGTGTGCCCAACGCGGCCACCGGGGCAAAACGCAGGGGCTCGGCCACCGGTGCCATCGAGCTGGGGCCGATCGAGGTTCCCACCGGCACGGCCGTGGGCATGGCCCCGGGGGTGAGGGGGGCGAACGGCTGGCGCTGGGGCTGGTTGTTGCGGTTGGTGAACGGGTTGGTCGAGCGGGCCTGCACCAGCGAACCGCTCGCGGCCATTTGGGCGTTGCGCTGCTGGTTTTCGGCCGCCACGGCGGCGGTGAAGTACTCGGTGGCCTTGCTGGTCTTGCCCTGGGCGCGGTACAGGCGGGCCGCTGCGGTCAGCACCTCGGGGTTGTTGGGGGCACGCACCAGGGCGATCTGGATGGCCGACTCGGCGTAGGCGTACTCCTTGGCCGAGATGGCCAGCGAGGCCGCGGGCAGCAACAGTTGCAGGTTGTTGGGGTCTTTTTCGAGCAGGCGGTTGTACAGCGTGATGGCCTGCACGTAGTCGTTGTTGGCGGCGTACATGCGGGCCAGCGAGCCCATCACCAGGGGGTCGTTGGGGCGTTCGGCCAGCACCGGGGCCAGCATGTCGTAGGCGCCGGCCAGGTCACCGGCCTCGCGCAGCGCATCGGCCTGACGCAGCGTGTAGCCCACGCGCAATTCGTCGTAGGCGGCGCGCTGCTGCAGCGTCATGGGGGTGCCTTGCAACTGGCGCAGGATGCCGGCCAGCTCCACGTCCTGTTTGGTCTTGAGCAGGATGGCCGCGTACTGCAGGCGCAGCCCGGGCTCGGGCTTGGCCGAGCGCGCCAGCAACTGGCGGATGGTGGCCATGGCCCGGTTGGCGTCGCCTGCATCGGTGTAGGCCAGTGCCACCGCGCCCAGCAGTTCAGGGTCTTGTCCGGTGAAGGGCTCCACCTGGGCCAGCTTGGCCAGGGCTTCGGGCTGGCGGCCTTGCAGGGCCAGGGCCGAGGCGCCGTCAGCCTGCACATGCACCCACACGCGCTTGTACAGGGCGGCGATGTCGCGGGTTCGGTTGGCTTCGGGCACACGCTCCAGTGTGGCCAGGGAACCGGCCCAGTCCTGGGTCTCGGCCGACAGCAGGGCGTGGGCGTACAAGGCCTCGGGCATGTTGGGGTTGGAGATCAGCAGCCCGTCCATGATGCCGCGGGCCTCTGCCTTGGCCCCCAGCTTGATGTACAGGCGGGCCAGGTCCAGTCGCACCCAGGCATTGGCCGGGTCGTTGAGCAGCGCGTTTTCCAGGGCCACGCGGGCACCGGTGTCGTCACCACGTGCGGCGGCCGCCTTGGCTTGGCCCAGGGCCTGGGTGGCGCGCAGCCGGCCGAGGGCGCCGACCTTCTCCTGTTGGGTCGGGCTCATGCGCTCGACGATGCGCAGGGCTTCGTCGGCCTTGTTGTTCTGGGCCAGCACGCCGACCAGGCCGCGCACGGCATCCGGGTTGTCGGCCTGGCGGGCCAGCACGCGGCGGTAGGTGGCCTCGGCGGCGTCGTATTGGCCTTGTTCGACCAGCACGTCGGCCAGGTCGTTTTCGGCGGTGGTTTCCTTGGGGTCCAGGCGCACGGCCTGCTGCAGGTATTGGCGGGCCGCGTCCAGGTTGCCGTTTTCACGCGCGGTGGTGGATTGGGCCACCAGGGTCCAGTAGGTGGCGCTGTCGAGCGCGCTCTTCCAGCGGCCGGCCTGCCCTTGGCGGGAGGCACGCTCCAGGTAGTCGCGGGCTTGCGAGAAGTTCTCCTGGCGCAAGCGCAGCACGCCAAAGCCACCCAGGGCATCGCCGTCGGTGGGGCGGGCTTCGAGCACGCTGCGGAAACCCGCTTCGGCGGCTTCCAGGTCGCCGTCGTCCAGGGCCCGGAAGGCCTCCTGGGTGCGTTTGCGCAGCGGGTCGGCGCCCGGGCCTTCGGGGCTGCGGGCCTGCTTCTGCTGGCGTTCGATTTCGCTCAGGCGGGATTGCACCGCCGCGTCGCCCGGGAACGCACGCAGGAACTGTTGGTACAGCGGGATGTCGGCACTGCGGCTGCCGGTCCAGGCCAGGGCCTTGCGCCAGCTTTCGATGGCGGCGCTGCCGACCTCCGGGTGGCTGGCCAGCCGGGCCAAATGGGCAATGCCCTCGCGGCGGGTGGCATCGCGGTAGGTCAGGTGCTGGGCCAGGGCCAGGGCGATGCGGGCATCGTCGGGCTGTTCCTGGGCCAGTTGTTCCAGACCCTTGCGCGCCGATTCCCAGCCTTGGGCGGTGCCGCCCAGGGTCTGGTAGTACTCCAGGGCCAGCGGGCCACGCGGGGCCTGGCCGCCCAGGGCGTTCTGGTAGGTGCTGACCGCTTCGGCCGGCTTGCCGGCCTTGGCCAGCTCGCGTGCCGTCTGCAGCTGCGGCCCGTTGCGCATCACGTTGATCGATTGCTCGATGTTGGCCAGGCCGGGGTAGTTGGGCGCGACCTTTTTGAGTTGCGCGACGTACTTGGCGGCTTCGTCAAAGCGCTTGTTGCTGGCTTCAACCACCGCCATGCCGCCCAGGGCTTCGGGTTGGCTGGGGTTGAGCTTGAGCAGTTTTTGCCAGGCTTCGGCCGCACGCTCGGTGTTCTCGCGCGATTGCCAATACTTGCCCTGCTCCAGCAGGGCCTTGACAGCGGGTTCCTGGGCGAACACGGCTGGCACACTCAGTGCGGCCAGCAGGCTCATGGCTAGCGTTTGGTGGCGGTTGAACATGCCTTCTCCCAGCGTAAATGCAATCTGCCCGTGGGCAGGAATTGGTAGCGTTTCTCGATCCAGCCTGTGCCGAACAAACCGAGCACATGATCGTAATAGGGCAAACGGGCGGCCGGGTCAAACAGCCGCGCTTGCACCCGTTTCTGTTGCAGCAGCAAGGCGCTGTTGCGGCCATCCGTCTGCAGGTAGGGCAGCAGGGCGGCGGCAAAGCCGATGGGGCCCACGCCCTGGACGGCACCGGTGCCCGTCTGCACTTTTTCGGGGGGGAACTCGGCCATTTCTGTGGCCTGGGCCATGCCACCCAGGGCTCTGCGCAGTGTCGTGGCGGCAGGGTCGGTGGGGGCGGTCATGCCGGCCCACAGGTAGGTGCGGATGGCGTCGTAGCTGCCCACGTCACCCGATTGCGGGTCGGCCACAAAGCTGCCCCGGCCGTTGTCGGCCAGCCGCCAGGCCACCCAGTCAGGCGAGTAGCCCCGAGGGGCGGTGTCGCTGATCAGGCGCACGGTGTTGCTGGCCAGCACGCTCCAGGGGCCCTTGGGGTCCAGTTGGGCAAAGCGGCGCAACAGCGGCAACGGCAGGTAGCTGGGGTTGAAGCGCCACAGTTTCTGGTCGGGGAAGCTGAAACCGACCGGGCCGGGCAGCAGCATCTTGCCGAAGCCGGGCAGGTCGATCAGCTCGTCCTGGATCACCCGGGCCAGCAGCGTGCGGGCTTCGGCTTCGTAGGCCGGCTTCTTCCACACCCGCGCGGCCTCGAGCAGGACGTAGGCCAGCCAGAGATCGGCGTCCGACGCCGGGTTGTTGTCGATGATGCCCCAGGTGCCGTCCTTGCGCTGGCCCCACTGCCAGGCCGGCAGGCGGGCCGCGATGTTGCCACCGGCCAGGTTGGCCACGGTCCAGCGCCACAGGCGCTCGAAGCGCTCGGGCTGGTTGGCCACCAGCGCGAAGAACATGGCATAGGACTGGCCCTCCGAGGTGGAGTGCATCTGCGCGACGTTGAAGTCGACGATGCGCCCGTCTTCCTGGGCGAAGCGCTCGTTGAACGTGTCCCACAGGGGCCAGTCGGTGTCGGCTCGACAGCTGCTGGCTGTGGCGGGTGGGTTGCCACTCGGGGGCTTGGCCGCATGGGCGTGAGCGCCCAGCAAGACCAAAGGCGCCACGGTCAGTGGCGCCAGCAGTCGGGTCAGAAAGTTTCGTCGGGGCCCCGCCCCCGAAGGCGAAGATCGCGTTCGGGGGGGGCTCCAGGGGTTGGCGCTGGACAGGTTCTGCATGGACCTGAGGATCATCCCTGATTCTTGAGGCGGGCACGGGCTCGGGCACGCAGCGACAGGAACAGCAGCACGGCGATCAGCAGGGCGGCCAGGATGCCCAGGCCCAGCAACAGCAGCGGGTTGCCGGCGAGGAACCACTGCACCCAGGTCAAGGGGTCCAGGTGGCCGACGTAGTAGGTCTGCTCAGCCACCAGGCTGTCGACCTGCTTGCCACGGATCACCGAGGTGCTGCCCTGGATTTCCTTGACCAGATCGGCATCGAGCAGGGCGTCGACGATCTGGGTCATGCCTTCGGGGTTGTTGCTGGACAGCTGCACCACGCTGCGGCCGGCGCTCACGGGTGATTCGAAGCCGGCGATCACGCCGTCATTGCTGTTGCTGTTGAAGGCCACCTGGTTGCGACCGGGCTGGGCGCCATCGCGCTGGCTCGGGTCCCACCAACTGAAGACACGGTAGGCAAAGTCGGAGATCTTGAAGCGGCGGGCGCCGGTCTGGATGTTGACCGGGCTGGCATCGGCCCACTGGGCGAGCAGGGGCTGGTTGGAGGCCGAGCCGATCAGCACCACGTCCTTGCCGGCCAGGGCTTCAATCTGCTTGGGGGCGACCACGCTGACGGCGGTGGCCGGGTAGCCGGTGGAGCGGCCGAACACGCCCAGCAGGCTCAGGTAGCTGCTGTAGTCGCTGGCAGTGGGCTTCTCGGGCAGCACCACGGCGGTTTCGGACAGGTCGGCCAGCCGGGTGAACGGGAAGCCGCTGTTGCTGAAGGCGGCCAGGTCGGGCATGGCCAGGAAGTGCGAGAAGCCGGAGATGTCGACCGTCGAGTCAGGCTCGACCGTGCCACGCACGTTGTCCAGCACCACGTCCTTGCACGAACCTTCCTTGACCATGTCGTGGAAGTAGTGGAACTGCAGCTGGGTCTGGGCCGGCAGCTTGAACAAGGGGATGTTGAACTGTTCGCGCGCCGGGATCAGGTCGCCCGCCGGCAGCACGCTGCCCACGGCGCGCTCCAGCGCGCCCGGGGTCTCGTGGCTGATGGCCAGCAGGGGCAGCGAGCGCAGGAACTGCTGGTTGACGTTGATGTTCAGCGTCGACTTGTCCAGGTTCGGGCGCGGGGTGTAGCGGTACTTCAGGTCGACCGGAATCCCCTTGGTGCGCCAGCCGAACAGGTCAGGCGGCAGGTGGAAGTTGACCCGGATCAGGTCAGGCGAATAGCCCGAGACGTTGAGGTTTTCCTCTTGCACCAGCTCACCGAACTTGACCGGGCGGTCGCTGGACAGCCAGTTGGGAGCGTCATAGGGTTTGCGTGGCTTGAGTTCGGTCAGGCTGGTGATGGTGGCCACCTGACCCGACAGGGCCGGTGAGCCCACCGCCACGGCGTTGGCCGCAATCTTGAGCTCCTTGCCGTCACGGCCCATCACCAGCAGCAGCTTGGCGGTGGCGTCGTTGGGGTTGGGCACCATGGCCACGGTGGGGCCTTGCAGCGCCGGCAGGCTCAGGCCCCCCGGGATCTGCTGGTTGCCGACGGCGAACACGATGGCATTGCCTTGGGCCGGGATCTGGTCCTGCAGCGCGGGGAAGCGGGCGCCACGGTAGCCGGCCAGGGCGCCGAACCAGGACGACAGCGCACCAGCCGCTTCCAGGGTGGAGGCGCTGGGGGTGCCGGCGAACACCATCGGCAAGGCCAGCGGCAGCGCGTCGCGGCGGTCAAAGAAGGGCTGCGGCAGCAAGGCCAGGTCGTTGGCCTGGGCGATCGGGGTGAGCGTGAGCTCCAGCACGCTGTCGTTGCCCACGTTGGCCCACAGGCTGGAGTGCGTGGGGTCTTCGCAGTCGCGGGTGTAGTGGCCGATCAACTCGAGGTTGAGCCGGTTGAACTCGGTGATCAGGCGAGGCGGGATGATCACTTCACGCTGCAGGTTCTGGCCGGCCTGCTCGGTGGGCACGGGGATCGTGGCGGCCACCTGCTCGTTGACCATCACGTTGATGTGCGAGAGCTGCGGGATCAGCGACGGCGAGTACGCGTAGTTGATCTTGAGCTTGGCGCCGGTCACCACCTGGTCGGCCCGGATGCTGAAGGTCACGCCGCTGTTGCCACGGATGCCGCGCAATTGAAGCGGAAACAGGGCGCCGAGCTGCTTGAGCGAGAAGGTGGCGGTGCGCGCATTGGCTGGGCGGGCGCCCGGCGTCTCGCCGGCTTCGGCCGCCGTCTCGGTGATGATGCGGCCGGCACCTCCGGTCTCGCGGGCCGCCGCCGAGGCGCGGGCCTTGGTGGCCGCCTCGGCGGGCTGCAGGCCGGGGGCGGCCAGCAGCAGTGCAATGGCCAGAATGACCGGCTGCAGGGGCACGCGGTGGGCGGCGCGCGAGGAGTGGGCTTGAGAGGTGGTATTCGTCATGATCTGTGGGCGTTGGGTCACTTGGCGTTGGAGGTCCGGCGCACGCGCAGGGACTTGACGATGTTGTTCGCCAACTCATTGATGCCGCGTACACCGATGGCGAGCACGCCGCCGAGGGAACTGAGGGGTTTGTCCTGTTGGCGCTGGCCCCAGGTACCGACCCAGGCATCTGCACGCGAGAAGGTCAGGGCCGCCAATTCAGCCTGCTGGGCCAGGCTCAGGTCGTCGAAACGAACGCCCAGCCGACCTTTGCCGCCGAAGGTGACGACGGCCGGGAACACGCCCTCCTCGTCCGAGCGGAACAACGACACCTGCAGCTTGGTGCCGGTGGGGATCTGCACCCCGTCCGGCACGGTCAGGCCCAGGCCCTGCTGTGAGAAGTCGTCGGTCTGGCAGGTCAGCACCTTGCCATCTTCGAGGCGGATCGCGGCAGGCAGCGCGGCGGCCACCCGTGGGGTGACCCGCACCTGGCGGCTTTCGCTGGCCACGGCCAGGCTGGCGCTGGACAGCACGATGTTGTAGCCCGTCCAGAGCATGTTGATGAACAGGGTGGTGATCTCGGGGTTGTCCTGGAACACGAGTTGCCAGACCCCGACCGCGAAGCCGAGCAGGTTGGCAATCAGCAGCACCAGGTAGGGGCGGGCGATGCCCCAGTCAAAGTAGGCCTCCTCGATCACGCCCCCCTTGGCGGTCACGTTGAATTTGCCCAGCTTGGGGTTGATGAAGGCCATCAGCACCGGTCGCATGATGTACCAGGCCAGCACCGACTCATACACCTCGTTCCAGAACGAGTAGCGGTAACGGCCCTGGATGCGCGAGTTGGTGATGCTGGCGTGGGCCAGGTGAGGCAGGGCGTAGGCCGAGATCATCAAGGCGGTGGCCTGGAACACGTGGGCACCGAACAGCAGGTAGGCCAGCGGTGCGGTCAGGAAGATCAGGCGCGGCAGACCGTAGAAGAAGTGCAGCAGCGCGTTCAGGTAGCACAGGCGCTGGCCGATCTTCAGGCCAGGGCCGAACAGGGGGTTGTCGAGCCGTCCGATCTGCGCCATGCCCCGCGCCCAGCGGATGCGCTGGCCGATGTGGCCTGACAGGCTCTCGGTGGCCAGACCGGCCGCCTGCGGGATTTCGAGGTAAGCCGTGTTGTAGCCCTTGCGGTGCAGCTTGAGCGCGGTGTGGGCGTCTTCGGTCACGGTCTCGATGGCCACGCCACCGATCTCCATCAGCGGTGCACGCTTGATGATGGCGCAGGAGCCGCAGAAGAACGAGGCATTCCACAGGTCGTTGCCGTCCTGCACCACGCCGTAGAACAGCTCGCCCTCGTTGGGGGTGCGGTGGAAGGTTTCGAGGTTCTTCTCGAAGGGGTCGGGCGAGAAGAACACGTGTGGCGTCTGCAGCATCGCCATCTTGTCGTCCTTCAGGAACCACCCCATGCAGACCTGCAGGAAAGAGCGGGTCGGGATGTGGTCGCAGTCGAAGATGGCCACATACTCGCCGTCGGTGGTGGCCAGGGCGGCATTGATGTTGCCGGCCTTGGCATGGCGGTTGTTGCCACGGATCTTGTAGCCCACGCCCACTTCTTCGCAGAACTTGCGGAAATCAGAGCGGCGTCCATCGTCGAGCACATACACCTTGAGGCGGTCGGCCGGCCAATCCAGGCTCATGGCCGAGAACACCGTCTGCTTCACCACTTCGAGCGGCTCGTTGTAGGTGGGGATGAACACGTCCACGCTGGGCCAGGTCGACGAATCGGCCGGCAGGGGCACCGGCTTGCGGCCCAGGGGCCAGATGGTCTGGAAATAGCCGATCAACAGCACGGTGAAGGCGTACAGCTCGGCGGCCACCAGGCCGAAGCCGAAGAAGGCGTCGAGCGGGTTCTCGAAACCCACGGTGTCGGTCAGGCGCCACCAGATGTAACGGGTGGAGGCCGAGATCGACAGCGTCATCATCGCCAGGGTCGTGACCCGGCCCTTGGTCCTGCGCAGCAGCAGGGCCACGGCAAAGGTGGTGCCCGCAAAGATGACCTGTTCGGTCAGGTCCAGCGGAACGCTGATCACCAGCAGGAACAGCAAGAAGGCCAGGATCCCGGTGGCGTACTGGGCCACCGGGTGGTTCCAGACGGGGGATTCGGTGACACGGTTCAGAAAGCGACCCCAGCGTTTGCTGGGGTCGGCCTGGGTGTCTTCGGGCGAGCCGACCGCAGGGGGTCTGGGGGGGGAGGTGGTGCTCATGCGGTGGCGGTCCTGGTGGGCAGGCGCTGGGCGATTTTCTCGGCACAGGCCCGGAAGTCATTGGCGGCCTGGCTGCCCGATTCGTAGTCGAGCACGCACAGGTCGTTGGCCAGGGCGTCACCGACCGATTGATCCTGGTGGATGATCCCCACCACACGGTCGCCGAAGCTGGTCCGGATCACGTTGGACACGTCCTTGCTCAGCTGCCGGCTGTTGTTGGTCTGGTTGACCACATACAGGGCTTCGGAGAAGTTCGGCTGACCCGCGCAATAGGTTTGCACCAGGCGCTGCATCAGGGGCAGCGCGGCGTACGAGGCGGCATCGGCCAGCACGACCACCAGGGCCAGATGGGCTTCGGCCAGGGCCTGCTTGAGGTAGACCGATGGGCCCGGCGGCGTGTCCAGCAACACCACGGCGTCGGGTGGCAGGTTCAGCTCCTGCAGGTGATCGCGCAGCCAGGACAGGCGGGTCTCGATCAGGTGCTCGAAGCGGTCGCGGTCGTCCTCGTTGACGACCCCGTAGGGCAGCACATACACGCCGGTGCGGCTTTCGAACACCACGCTTTTCCAGCTTTGTTGCGCCAGCGAGGCGCGCGAGATGCCTCGGAATTCACTGGGGTTGATACCGAAGTGCAGGCCCAGCGCGTTCTGTGGATCCAGATCCAGCACCACCACGGTGCGCCCCTGGCGTGCCAGCGCACAGGCCAGGTTGGCCGTGACGGTGGTCTTGCCCACCCCGCCCTTGGAAGAGACGACCGCCAGGACTTTCATGCGCCACCTCGGAGGTTCTGCCACAAAGCACTCAGTCCGGACTGCGGCGGCGGTGCGGCGACCTCGGTCCGGCCGGCCAGGCGCGCAAAAATACCTTGCAGTTCCGTGGCGGGTGGGGTGGCGGCGGCAGGTGCCGGCGTTGGCCGCGTGGCTTGCGCCAGGCCGGCCAGGGGCGACGTGCCTGTCAGCGGCGTTGGGGCTGTCGTGGCCGTCAGCGGGGCGGGCACGGCAGCGGACCACGGCCTCGGCGCCAACACAGTCGGTTCAGGCAAGGGAGCTGGCAAGGGTGCCGGCACCACTGGCGCTGCGGACGGCTCCAAGATGGCCGAGGCCACCGAGGCAACGGCCGTTGTCGTCAGCGTGGACGGGTTGGGTACAGACGCGGGGGCCGCCTGGGTGGCGGCAGGTGTCGTCGGGGCGGCTGGAGCGACTGCAGGTGGCGCTGTCGGAATCGCCACCGACAGGGAGGGGCTGGCCTGCACGGGGGCCTTGTGCGGATCCGCCACAGGAGCCGAGACCGGTGTTGGCGCATCCAAGGCCAGTTCGGCCGCACTCAGGTGCTGGCCTGTCGGTGCCAGCGCTTGGACGGGGGGCGCAATCGGGGCCGGGCGGAACTCGATCGGCCCGGCGATCACGGGGGCCTCGGCTGCGGCCACGCCGGGCGCCGTGGCCGCCGTGGCCTGGCCCAGTTCGAGCGCCGACAGCAGTGGCCAGCGCTTCTTGGCTTGTTGGGCCGATTGCTGGCGACTCAACTCCTGGTAGTCGTCAACTTGTCCGCCGAACTGTTGGAACAGGTTGACGATGTCTTCAGATTTGGTCATTGGGGCACTCTTTGACAGGCTTTGGGGCCTTGGGCTGGCTCATCGGCCCAGCCGGAAAATGACACTGCCCCAGCCGTCTGCGGCCTGGGTCTGGCTGACCGACAGGCCGGGGGCACCCTGCTGGTCGAACCATTGCTGGTAGACCCCCTCCAGGAACCCGGTGGCCCAGTCCATGGCCGGGGCACCGAAGGCGGCGGTCAGGGGGGAGCAGAAATGGATGATCTCCACATGGTCGGCGTGTTGCACCAGATTGACCCATCCCCAGTCCAGGTCTTGCCACTGGCGCGACATGGCGTCCTGGACGCCGTCCAGCGTGGGTTGAGGCGGCAGGGGCAGTTCGGTGGCGAAGCGCAGGCCGATGCGTCGGCTCAGGGTGCGCAGGTCAGCAGGGGAGAGGGCGGTGGCGAATTCAGCGGCCAGGGCATGGAGGAAATGTCGCCATTGACGGGCGCATTGTTGACGTGCCAAGTGGACAGATACGTCTGTCGGGTGACCCGAATTGACATCGCTCATGGCAAAACCCTGTTCTTAAATGTTATGAGATGTATCCGGCACACGAACTTTTGTCCATGCCCCTCACCGCGAATAGTTGCTAAATGTTAACAAAACATCCCGCAGTGGGAGTGTGAAATTGGCCACGATCCGGGCGACTGCTGCGGTAGTTTGGATGCTTTTACAGCAAAAATTGATTTCCGACTACCGGCTGGTGCGATCGATATCTTTTCTTGATCTGCCAGTCGTTGCACTTTTTAGGTGTGATCGGAGTTGACTTTGGTAACAAATGCAGCGCAGCAGATCGCCCATGCTTGGTAACTTCCTGTTAAGCCGCGTTCGTCACGGAGGGTCTGACTCAAATCGGTGCCTGCCTGTGTCAGGTCGTGCCCAGGTGTGGTGGTTTTTGGTGCGGGCGGGATGCGCTGGCGCGCCTTTCTGTCAGATCTGGTGCGTTTTCTTTGGCACGGATTTAGCTTATGGGTTGTCTGAAATTGACCATTTGGTTAGGTTTTGGATTGCCCCATGTCGTCTGTTCTGATCGAAACACCCGCTGCCACCCCGGCGGTCGTGCCCACGGCGCGCCGCGCCGTGGAGGTGCGTGCCGCCAGCGTGATCTACCCGGCCGCCGATGCCCCCGTGCGGGCGCTGCAGGAGGTGGACCTCACCATCGCCCAGGGTGAGTTTGTCTCGTTGATCGGGCCGTCGGGCTGCGGCAAGACCACCTTGCTGCGCGTGATCGCCGATCTGGAGCCGATCTCGGGTGGCGAGGTGCTGGTCAACGGCGTGAGCCCGCGTGAGGCGCGCCAGGCCCGGGCCTATGGCTATGTGTTCCAGGCGCCGGCGCTGTTCCCGTGGCGCACGGTGCTGGCCAATGTGATGCTGCCGCTGCAGATCCAGGGCCGGGCCAAGGACGAGGCCCTGGCCGTGGCGCGTGAGCAATTGGGGCGGGTGGGCCTGGCCCAGTTCGAGAACAAATACCCCTGGCAGCTGTCGGGCGGCATGCAACAGCGGGTGTCGATCGCCCGGGCCATGGCCTTCGAGCCGCGCATCCTGATGATGGACGAGCCCTTCGGTGCCCTGGACGAGATCACCCGCGACGGCCTCAATGAGCAACTGCAGCAACTGTGGTGCCGTGAGCGTCGCACGGTGGTGTTTGTCACCCACTCGATATCCGAGGCGGTGTACCTGTCCACGCGCATCGTGGTGATGTCGCCGCGCCCGGGCCGCATCGTGAAGGTGATCGAGTCGCGCCTGCCCGATGAACGCCACCTGGGCCTGCGCGACACGCCCGAGTTCATGCAGATGGCGCACGAAGTGCGGGAGGCGCTGGCCGATGGGCACCACTGACGCAGGGCGAGGCGGCTCGGTCGGGCCGGTGGCGGTGATCGTGGCGGCCATCGTGCTGCTCTGGTACGCCCTGGCCGTCTGGCTGAATGCCCCCGGGGCCATCGAGCGGGTGCTGAACCCGCGCGGCGCCTGGGATTGGACCGATCTGGTGCAGACCACCTGGGCCCTGCAGCGCCCGGTGCTGCCCGCGCCGCACCAGATCGCGCTGGACTTCTGGTCCAGCCTGGTGGACTGGCCACTGGATTCGCCGCGCAACCTGATGTTCCATGTCTGGGTGACTGGCCAGTCGACCCTGTTGGGCTTTGTCATGGGCACGGTGCTGGGCGGCGTGCTGGCGGTGCTGATCGTGCATTCGCGCACCCTGGACCGGGCGCTGCTGCCCTGGGTCGTGGCCTCGCAGACGATTCCCGTGCTGGCGATCGCGCCCATCGTGCTGGTGATCCTGGGCAGTCTGGGCTTCAGCGGGGTGCTGCCCAAGGCGGTGATTGCGATGTACCTGTGCTTTTTCCCGGTCACGGTGGCGGCGGTGCAAGGCCTGCGCTCGCCGCAGCGCATCGAGACCGAGTTGATGCACACCTACGCGGCCAGCCGCTGGCAGGCCTTGTGGCTGCTGCGCCTGCCGGCCGCCTTGCCCTTCGTGTTTCCGTCGCTCAAGGTGGCGATTGCCGCCGGTCTGGTCGGGGCCATGGTGGCCGAGTTGCCCACCGGGGCCCAGGCCGGTCTGGGGGCGCGGCTGCTGACAGGCTCGTACTACGGCAACACGGTGCAGATCTGGTCGGCCCTGGTGATGTCGGCCCTGCTGGGCCTGGCCTTGTCGGGCGCGATGGCGGGCTTGGAGCAATGGGTTTTGCGCAACAGGAGGCGCTCATGACAAGCACTGCAAGCACCGGAAAAAAGCGCCAGGCCGGGCAGTTCACCGCGGTGGCCGCGCTGGCCTTGTGGCTGTTGTGCGCGTTGCAGCCGCTGATGGTGCTGGAGGTCGAGGGCGCGGCACCGGCCTTGCCCTCTCTGCTGGCCCAGCCTGCGGCCTGGCTGGCGGCCCTGCTGGGCGTGTTGGCCGCCGTTTTGGGCTTGCGCCCCAGTGGCCGTGCGGCCTCGCTGGGCCTGACGGCGATGGCCGGGCTGGCCGCCATCGGCTGGTTGCAACTGCCGCCGGCCCAGGCAGCAGCACCGGCCGCGGCCGGGTTCTGGCTGGGGGCCTTGGGCCTGGGCGCGCTGGCAGTGCTGCCCCTCCAGCGCTGCGCGGCGCTGGAGGGGCAGCGCTTCGATGCGGCGCTGGCGCCGCTGCTGTTCGGCCTGTGGGTGCTGTATGCCTGGCAGCTGCTGACCGTGGCACTGGAGGTGCCGCGGGTGCTGCTGCCGCCGCCGGCCGGGGTGCTGGAGGCCTTGTGGACCCACGCGGCCACCCTGGGGGGCGACTTTGTGCAGACCGTGCTCAAGGCGGTCGTGGTCGGTTGGGTGCTGGGCTCGGGCCTGGGCTTTGCGGTGGCGGTGGCGATCGACCGCCAGCCCTTTTTGCAGCGTGGCCTGCTGCCCATCGCCTCGCTGACCAGCACCGTGCCCCTGGTGGGGGTGGCGCCGATTGCCGTGATGTGGTTCGGCTTTGACTGGCCGTCCAAGGCGGCGGTGGTGGTGCTGATGACCTTCTTCCCGATGCTGGTGTCCACGCTGGCCGGGCTGCAATCGGCGGGGCGCCTGGAGCGTGAGCTGATGCACAGCTATGCCGCCAGCTATGGCCGCACGCTGTGGAGCCTGCGCCTGCCCGCGGCCTCGCCCTTTGTGGTGGGGGCGCTGAAGGTGAATGCCACGCTGGCCCTGATCGGTGCCATCGTGGCCGAGTTTTTCGGCTCGCCCACCGCCGGGTTGGGCTTTCGCATCTCCACCGAGGCCGCGCGCATGAACATGGCCCTGGTCTGGGGCGCGATCACTGTCGCAGCGGTCACCGGCTCGCTGGCCTACGCCTTGCTCGTGCGTCTGGAGCGCCGGGTGGCGTTCTGGCATCCCTCGGTGCGGGGCTGAGGCTGCAAGGCCGGCTGCGCATCGCTTGTTCTGTGTTCTTTCACCCCTGTCTGTCTTTTTTCATCACAAGGAGCGTCCCATGAAGAGTTCTTTTCGCTTGTCCGGTTGCGTGCTGGCGGCCTTGCTGGCCTTGGGCGGCGCCGCCGCGCATGCGGCCGACAAGGTCACGGTGCAGCTGAAGTGGGTGCCGCAGGCCCAGTTTGCGGGCTATTACGTGGCCCAGGCCAAGGGCTTCTACAAAGAGGCGGGGCTCGACGTGACCATCAAGCCGGGCGGCCCTGACATCTCGCCGGTGCAGGTGATCGCGGGCAAGTCGGCCGATGCCATCGTCAACTGGATGCCCGATGCCCTGGCCGCGCGCGAGGCCGGCGTGCCCCTGGTCAACATCGCCCAGGTGTTTGACCGCTCGGGCCTGATGCTGACCTGCAAGAAGGCCAGCGGCGTGAGCAGCCCGAAAGACCTCAAGGGCAAGACCCTGGGCGTCTGGTATGGCGGCAACGAGTACCCCTTCCTGAACTGGATGGCCAAGCTGGGCTACAAGCCTGACAGCGACATCAAGATCCTGAAGCAGGGCTTCAACGTCGACCCGCTGCTGCAGAACCAGGCGGCCTGCATCTCGACCATGATCTACAACGAGTACTGGCAGGTGGTGGACGCCGGCGTCAAGGAAAGCGATCTGGTGACCTTCTTCTACGAAGACCAGGGCGTGGCCTCGCTGGAAGACGGCCTGTACGTGCTCGAATCCAGCCTCAAGGACAAGGCCTTCGTGGCCAAGATGGGCAAGTTCCTGAAGGCCACCTTCAAGGGCTGGAACGAGGCCGTGAAGAACCCCGAGGAAGCCGCCAAGATCGTGGTCGCGCAGGACAGCTCGGGCAGCGCCACCGTGGCGGTGCAGAAACGCCAGATGGAGAACGTGGCCAAGCTGATCACCAAGGCCGGCACCGACAAGATCGGCTACCTCGACCCGGCCGCCTATGAGCGCACGGTCAAGGTCTTGCTCAACGGCGGCAGCTCGCCAGTGATCAAGAAGGACCCAGGCAAGGCCGCTTACAGCCATGTGGTGTGGGAGGCTGCCCAGCATTGAGGGGGATTCTGATGTCCCTGGCCAGCCCCTGAGCGGGCTGGCCGGACCGGCGGGCAGCGTATCCTTCGCCCCTGTGTGTTTGCGCAGGCGTCCGATGGGGCGCTGCCTGTTTTTCTTCTGAAGAGATCCCATGCCTTCTGTCCCCAAGCTCCAGCCTGCCCAGGTGTCTTCTGCCTCCGCTGCTGCCGCTGCTGAGGCCGCCAAAGGCCAGATCCGACAGGCCAACGAGAGCCTGATCCTGGAGGCGGCCGAGCGCGTGTTTGCCGGCGCCGGCTTCAGCGGCGCCACCATGGCCGCGATTGCCGAGGCCTCGGGCCTGCCCAAGGCCAACCTTCATTACTACTTCGGCAACAAACAGGACCTGTACCGGGCCGTGCTGGCGCGCACCCTCAGCGACTGGCTGGCGCCCACGCACGGCATCACCCCCGAGGCCGACCCGGCGGTGGCCCTGGGCGACTACATCCGCGACAAGATGCGCCTGTCACAACAGCGCCCCCACGCCTCCAAGGTGTTCGCCAACGAGCTGTTGCACGGTGCCCCGGTGCTGCAGACCCTGCTGGAGACCGAGCTGCGCGACCTGGTGCTGCAAAAGGCCGCCGTGCTCGACGGCTGGGTGGCCCAGGGCCGCATGGCGCCGGTCAACACCGTGCACCTGTTCTTCACCATCTGGTCTGCCACCCAGACCTATGCCGACTTTGAGGTGCAGATCGCCTCGGTGCTGGGGCGCAGCGCCCTGACACCCAAGGATTACGCCCAGGCCACGGAGCATGTGGTGGGCCTGATCTTGCGGGGGTGTGGATTGGCCACCTGAATGGGCCCCTGCGCCTGAGGCGCGGGGGCGCGATGGTGGTTCGGTTCAGCCAGCCCGCTCCAGCATGGCCTGCAGCAGCACGTTGCAGCCGGCGGTGATGTGCTCGGGCTTGGCGTCTTCGATCTCGTTGTGGCTGATGCCATCTTTGCAGGGGATGAAGATCATGCCGGTGGGGGCGAGCTTGGCCATGTAGACGGCGTCGTGGCCGGCGCCTGAGACGGCGGGCATGTGGCTGTAGCCCAGGCGCTCGGCGGCGCGCTGTACGGCCTGCACGCAGTCGGCGTGGAAGGGCTGGGCCGGGTAGTGCGAGACCAGCTCGATCTCGATCTTGAGCCCGGTCTCGGCGGCCACCTGGGCTGCGTAGGCGCGGATGTCGGCGTCCATCTGGTCGACCAGCGCATCGGTGCTGTTGCGCAGGTCCATCGAGAACTTGACGCGGCCCGGGATCACGTTGCGGCTGTTGGGGTGCACGTTGACCATGCCCACGGTGCCGCGCCCGTGCGGGGCGTAGCGGTTGCCGATGGCCACCACCTCCTGCATCACGCGGGTGGCCACCTGCAGCGCGTCCTTGCGCAGGCCCATGGGGGTGGGGCCGGCGTGGGCTTCCATGCCGGTCACGGTGCAGTCGTACCAGCGGATGCCCAGCACCGCGCTGACCACGCCGATGGTCTTGTCGTTGTCTTCGAGCACCGGGCCCTGCTCGATGTGGGTCTCGAAGTAGGCGCCGATGGGGTGCTGGCCCGGCACTTCGCTGCCGACATAGCCGATGCGGGTGAGCTCGTCCTTGACGCTCTTGCCCTCGGTGTCGGTGGCGGCGTAGGCGTGCTCCAGGGTGAAGGCGCCGGCGAACACCCCCGAGCCCATCATCACGGGCACGAAGCGCGAGCCTTCTTCGTTGGTCCAGAAGGCGACCTCGATGGGGGCCTCGGTCTGGATGCCGTGGTCGTTCAGGGTGCGCACCACTTCCAGGCCGGCCAGCACGCCGTAGTTGCCGTCGAACTTGCCGCCGGTGGGCTGGGTGTCGATGTGGCTGCCGGTCATGACCGGGGGCAGGCTGTTGTTGCGCCCGGGGCGGCGCATGAACACATTGCCGATCTGGTCGACGGTGATGCTGAGGCCGGCGTCGCGGGCCCAGCCCACGACCAGGTCACGGCCCTGGCGGTCGAGTTCGGTCAGGGCCAGGCGGCACACGCCGCCCTTGTCGGTGCCGCCGATGCGGGCCAGGGTCATCAGGCTGTCCCAGAGGCGCTCGCCGTTGATGCGCAGGGCCTCGGTCTGGGGGGGAAGGTCTTTCGGGTTCATGGGGGGTACTCCTTGGGGGTTAAGAACGTGTTCAATGTCTCGCACGGGCCGCGTTGAAGCGCAATCGGGATGAGTGTGTGGCCCGGATGCGCCGCATGGGCCTGTGCCCATGCAAGCAGTCGGGGCACTCAATCGCCCGATTTCGCTCCAACCCTTCGGGCAGTGGCCTTTTCGGGTGGTCTGCGGCGTTGCGGCGCTTGTCGATAGCCGGGCTATCGACCGCGCACCGCGCCTTGCATCCCATCCCGAAAAGACCGCTGCGCGACCCGTGGGAGACGTTGAACACGTTCTAACGGGTCACGGCGGTGGGTTTGGCCAGGGCGGCCTTGCGGCCCAGGGCGTCAAAAGTGGGGCCGAAGGGCGGGCGCTTCAGGTAGCGGCCGCTGCCGCGCTCCACGCGCAAATCGCCCTGCACATAGACCAGGCGACCCTGGCTGATGGTGTGGCTGGGCACGCCGGTGACGGTCTTGCCCTCGAAGATGTTGTAGTCGCCCAGCGAGTGCTGGGTCTTGACCGACAGGGTCTTGGTGGCGCTGGGGTCCCAGACCACCAGGTCGGCGTCGGCGCCGGCGGCCACGCAGCCTTTGCGCGGGTACAGGTTGAACAGCTTGGCCGCATTGGCCGAGGTCACGGCGACAAACTCGCTGGGGGTCAGGCGGCCGCTGTTCACGCCTTCGTCCCACAGCACGGCCAGGCGCTCTTCCACCCCGCCGGTGCCGTTCGGGATCTTGCTGAAATCGGCCTTGCCCATGGCTTTTTGCTCGGCGCAGAAGGTGCAGTGGTCGGTGGCGGTGGTGTGCAGGTGGCCCGCCTGCAGGCCGCGCCACAGGGCTTGCTGGTGGCTTTTTTCGCGGAAGGGCGGGCTCATCACGTGGGCGGCGGCCACGTCGTAGCGGGGGTGGCGGTACACGCTGTCGTCCACCACCAGGTGGCCGGCCAGCACCTCACCGTACACGCGCTGGCCCTTGGCGCGCGCGCGGGCGATGGCCTCGGCCGACTCGGCACACGACACGTGCACCACATAGATCGGCACATTGAGCACGTCGGCGATGGCGATGGCGCGCTGGGCGGCCTCGGCCTCGACGGCGGGCGGGCGCGACAGCGGGTGGCCCTCGGGGCCGGTGATGCCCTGGTTCTTCATCTCCTGCTGCAGCAGGAACACCAGCTCGCCGTTTTCGGCGTGCACGGTGGGCATGGCGCCCAGCTCCAATGCGCGGCGGAAGCTGTTCACCAGGGTTTCGTCGTCGCACATGATGGCGTTCTTGTAGGCCATGAAGTGCTTGAAGCTGTTCACCCCTTCCTCACGCACCAGGGTGCCCATGTCGGCATGCACGCTGTCACCCCACCAGGTGATGGCGACGTGAAAGCCGTAGTCGGCGCAGGATTTCTCGGCCCAGCCACGCCAGGTCTTGTAGGCGTCGAGCAGGGGCTGCTGCGGGTCGGGGATGACGAAGTCGATGATGCTGGTGGTGCCGCCCGCCAGCGCGGCTGCGGTGCCGCTGAAGAAGTCGTCACGCGTGACCGTGCCCATGAAGGGCAGCTGCATGTGGGTGTGCGGGTCGATGCCGCCCGGCATCACGTACTGGCCGCCGGCATCGACCACAGTGGCGCCAGCGGGGGCCTTAAGGCCTTCACCCACGGCCACGATCTGGCCGTCCTGGCACAGCACATCGGCACGGAAACTGCGGTCGGCGTTGACGACGGTACCGCCGCGGATCAACAAGGCGGGGGTCTGAGCTGTGTTCATGAGCAAGTCTCTCCATCAAAAATGCCGCACGGGCTGGCGGCGTGCCAGGCCAGGGCCGGACCGGGCCCCGGCAAGAGGGGCCTCAGACCCGGCGGCGCACCAGACCCACCGATTGGGTTCTGCCTGCCATGCCGAGTCGGTAGACCACGGATGCAATTCCCAGGCCTGCAAACCAGGCATAGGCATAAAGTTGTTTGAAGCCCTCGGCCACATCGGGGAAGGTGCTGGGGAAGGCCGCATTCAGAAAGCCAGGCACATTGGGCGCCACACCGGCGGCAAAGGCCAGCACGGCGATCCAGTTCCAGCCGCCGCTGTAGTGGTAGCGGCCGTCTTCGTCGTACAGCTCGCTCACCGCCAGCTCGGTGCGGCGCAGCAGGTAGTAGTCGACCATCAGGATGCCGGCCACCGGCCCGAGCAGGGCCGAGTAGCCGATCAGCCAGGTGAAGATGTAGCCCTGGGTGGATTCGAGGACCTTCCAGGGCATCATCACGATGGCGATGCCCACCGTGATGTAGCCGCCGGTGCGGTAGCTGATGCGGGACGGGTGCAGGGCCGAAAAATCATAGGCCGGCCCCACCAGGTTGGCCACCAGGTTCACGCTGACGGTGTCGATCAGCAGCACCAGCAGGGCGATCAGCACGGCCGCGCCCGTCATGCGGCTCGCCAGGTCGACCGGGTCCCACAGCGCCTTGCCATAGATGACCACCGTGGCCGAGGTGACGAACACCGCCATGGCCGCCAGCAGGCCCATGGGCAGGGGCAGGCCCAGGGCCTGGCCGATGACCTGGTCGCGTTGCGTGCGCGCAAAGCGGGTGAAGTCGGGGATGTTCAGCGCCAGGGTGGCCCAGAAGCCCACCATGGCCGTCAGCGAGGGCCAGAACACGGCGTTGAACTGGCCCGCCTTTTTGCCGCCGGCCTCGAATTGCGAAGGCTGATCCAGGATCGGGCCGAAACCACCGGCCTTCTGGTAGGCCCAGACCAGCAGCACGCCGCAGATCACGATCTTGATCGGTGCGGTCCAGGTCTCCAGCTTGCGGATCGACTCGATGCCGTGCACCACGAAGTAGAACTGGATGGCCCAGAACAGCAGGAAGCACACCAACTGGCCCAGGTTGATGCCCAGGCCGGGCAGCTTGTCGCCCTCCAGCGGGTGGCCGATCAGCACGCCTGCCAGGGTGTAGATCATCATGCCGCCGAACCAGGTCTGGATGCCGTACCAGCCGCAGGCCACCAGGGCGCGCAGCAGGGCCGGCAGCTTGGCGCCGCGGGTGCCGAAGGAGGCCCGTGCCAGCACCGCGTAGGGAATGCCGTGCTTGGCGCCGGCGTGGCCGATCAGCAGCATGGGCAGCAGCACGATCAGGTTGCCCAGGAACACCGTGCCCACGGCCTGGGACCAGGACATGCCGGCCTCGATCAGGCTGGCGGCCAGGGTGTAGGCGGGAATGCACATCACCATGCCCACCCACAGGGCGGCAAAGTGCATCCAGCGCCAGGTGCGCTGGTGCGCCTGGGTGGGGGCCAGGTCTTCGTTCCACAGGTCGCCCGGATGGGCGTCGGCTTGTCTCTGGGTCATGCGCTTGTCTCCTCGTGGGGGTGGATGCGGCGGGTGCGGCGGGCCGCTGGACCTGGGGAGGGCCGTGCCAGCCTGCCCCGCCTTGATGGATGCGTCTTCGGCAATGGACTCTGAATGGACTCAGGCTGCGACCCGCATCGGGTTGTTCGGATGCGCCGTCCAGTTCAGGGGCTCGGCACTCACGGGCTTGCCGGTGCGCAGGTCGATCTCGCCGGGGGCCAGATCGCGCAGGGTGATGCAGTCGTCCACCGGGCACACCGATACGCACAGGTTGCAGCCCACGCAGTCCTCTTCCTTGACCTCGAAGTGGCGCTTGCCGTCCTTGGTGGCGGTGATGGCCTGGTGCGAGGTGTCTTCGCAGACCACATGGCAGCGCCCGCATTCGATGCACTTGTCGGTGTCGATGACGGCCTTGCTGATGTGGTTGAGGTTGAGGAAGCGCCAGTCGCTGACCGTGGGCACGGCGCGGCCGGTGATCTCGGCCACCGAGGCGATGCCCATGTCGTCCATGTAGTTGGACAGGCCGCTGGCCATGTCCTGCACGATCTTGAAGCCGTACACCATGGCGGCGGTGCACACCTGCACGCTGCCGGCGCCCAGGGCCAGGAAGTCGAGTGCGTCACGCCAGGTGCCGATGCCGCCGATGCCCGAGATGGGGATGCCGGCGGTCTCGGCGTCGCGGGCGATCTCGGCCACCATGTTCAGGGCGATGGGGCGCACTGCCGGGCCGCAGTAGCCGCCATGCGAGCCCTTGCCCGCGGTGCTGGGCACCATGGCCAGGCTGCGCGGGTCCACGCCCATGATGGAGTTGATGGTGTTGATCAGCGACACCGCATCGGCCCCGCCGGCCTTGGCCGCCCGCGCCGGGTAGCGCACATCGGTGATGTTGGGCGTGAGCTTCACGATCACTGGCAGCTTGGAGTAGTGCTTGCACCACTCGGTCACCATCTGGATGTACTCGGGCACCTGGCCCACGGCCGCGCCCATGCCACGCTCGCTCATGCCGTGCGGGCAGCCGAAGTTGAGTTCGATGCCATCGGCGCCGGTGTCTTCCACCTGGGGCAGGATCGCCTTCCAGGATGATTCCTGGCAGGGCACCATCAGTGACACCACCATGGCCCGGTCGGGGAAGGCGCGCTTGACCTCGCGGATCTCGCGCAGGTTGGTGGCCAGCGGGCGGTCGGAGATCAGCTCGATGTTGTTGAAGCCCAGCACCTTGCGGTCGGGCGAGAGCAGGGCGCTGTAGCGCGGGCCGTGCACGTTCACCACCGGTGGGTCTTCGCCGAGGGTCTTCCAGACCACGCCGCCCCAGCCCGCCTCGAAGGCGCGCAGCACGTTGACGGCTTTGTCGGTGGGTGGCGCAGAGGCCAGCCAGAAGGGGTTGGGGCTCTTGATGCCCGCGAAGTCAATGCTCAGGTCAGCCATGTCGGTTTCCTTGGGGCTCAGGCGTTGGAAGAAGAAAGGGTGTTGTGGATGGCGAGGGCGGCCTGTTTGCCGTCTTCAACCGCTTCCACCGTGAGGTCGCGGCCGCCGCCCACGCAGTCGCCGCCGGCCCAGACGCCGCTCAGGCTGGTACGGCCCTGGGCGTCCACGGCGATGCGGCCGGCTTCGAGCTGCAGGCCTTGCAGCCAGGGCGCCGTCGCCAGCTTCTGGCCCACGGCCTGCAGCACGGTGTCGGCAGCCCGGGTTTCAAAGACGCCCGTGCCTTGCAGGCGCCCGTCGACCAGTTGCTGGCGCTCGAAGCGCACGGCGCGCACAGCGCCTTGTTCGCCCTCGAAGGCCACCGGGGCCAGCCAGTGCTCGATCACCACGCCATTCGTCTTGGCCCAGGTCTGCTCGTCTTCCGACGCTCCCATGGCCTCGGGGCCGCGGCGGTACACCATGTGCACCTCGCTGGCGCCCAGCAGGCGCGACTGCACCGAGGCGTCGACCGCGGTCATGCCGCCGCCGATCACCACCACGCGGCGGCCCACGGGCAGGGTGGAGAGGTCGCTGCACTGGCGCAGTTCGGCAATGAAGTCGACCGCGTCACGGATACCGGTCAGGGTGCTGCCGGGCAGCGCGGGCTGGTTGACGGCGCCCAGGCCGATGCCCAGGAACACGGCGTCGAAGTCGGCGCGCAGGGTGTCCAACTGGGCTGCGCTGTCGAGTTTCCAGCCGCTCTGGATCGTGATGCCGCCGATGCCCAGCAGCCAGGCTATTTCGCGCTGGGCGAAGTTGTCGGCCGTCTTGTAGGTGGCCAGGCCGTATTCGTTGAGGCCGCCGGGTTTGGCGTGGGCATCGAACACGGTCACGTCGTGGCCCTTCAAGGCCAGGCCGTGGGCACAGGCCAGGCCGGCCGGGCCGGCGCCCACCACGGCCACCTTCTTGCCGGTGGCCGGGGCGCGCTGGAACAGCGTGCTTTGCGGCAGGTGCATCACGGCATCCACCGCGTGGCGTTGCAGTTTGCCGATGGCCACCGGCACGCCTTGCTGGGTGTTGCGCACGCAGACGGCCTCGCACAGCTCTTCAGTGGGGCAGACGCGGGCGCACATGCCGCCCAGCGGGTTGGCGCTCAGGATGGCCTGGGCGGCGCCGCGCACATTGCCCTGGCTGATGCGGTGGATGAAGCTGGGCACATCGATGCTGGTGGGGCAGGCGGTGGCGCAGGGGGCGTCGTAGCAGTAGAGGCATCGCTCGGCCTCCAACACGGCCTGCTGTGCCGTGAAGGGATCGCCCGCGTCCGCAAAGCGCTGGGCATAGTCGGCCGGGGCGAGCCGCCCTGCCTGGATGTCGGGGCCGGTGGTCGTTGTCTGGGTCACGGGGGCAACTCCTGGTTTGATCGTCAAAAGCTGATCAAATGGTCAGCTTTTTTCATGATGCAACAGGTGTGCCAGCTTTGTGATGCGGGTTTGCACCATGGCGGCGCGATCTCAGACCCGCTGTTTCAGCGGGAAGTGGCGGGTCTGACTGAAGTTGGGGCGTTGGGCACCGCGGCGGTGCGTGGGGCCCGGCCCGCCAGGATGGGCATCTGACGGCACGGCCGCCTGCGGCGACCGTTCAGTGGGGCGAGAGTGCGCCGACAGGCCCCCCCGCCTGGCGATCAGCCCGGTGGATCTGCCCGGTAGGTCAGGCCTGCGCTGCGGAGATGATCCCGCCTCCCAGGCAGACCTCGCCGTCGTACAGCACGGCGCTCTGACCCGGGGTCACCGCCCATTGCAGCTCGGTGAAGTTCAGGCCGAAGGTGTTGGCCTCGGTGCCGGGCTCGAAGGTACAGGCCGCATCGGCCTGCCGGTAGCGGGTCTTGGCGCCCAGCCCGGTCTGTGTGGGAGGCTCGCCCGCCACCCAGCTCGCGTTGTCAGCCTGCAGACTGCGGTATTGCAGCCAGGGGTGCTCGTGGCCTTGCACCACCCACAGCGTGTTGTTCGGGATGTCCTTGCGGGCCACGAACCACGGGGAGTGGTCGCCGCTGCCGCGTTGGGCCCCTTTCTCTTTCACACCGCCGATGCCCAGGCCCTGGCGCTGGCCCAGGGTGTAGAACGACAGGCCCACGTGGGTGCCCAGCTTGCGGCCGCGCTCGTCCTTGATGGGGCCGGGCTCGCGGGAGATGTAGCGGTTCAAAAACTCGCGGAATGGCCGCTCGCCAATGAAGCAGATGCCGGTCGAGTCTTTCTTCTTGGCATTGGGCAGGCCGATTTCTTCCGCAATGCGCCGCACTTCGGTCTTGCGCAGCTCGCCCACGGGGAACAGGGTCTTGCTGATCTGGGCCTGGTTCAGGCGGTGCAGAAAGTAGCTCTGGTCTTTGGCCGGGTCCAGGCCCTTGAGCAGCTCATGCTTTTGCGTGCTCGGGTTGAAGCGGGCCCGCGCGTAGTGGCCGGTGGCGATGCGGTCGGCCCCCAGGCGCATGGCATGGTCGAGAAAGGCCTTGAACTTGATCTCGGCGTTGCACAGCACGTCGGGGTTGGGGGTGCGGCCGGCCTGGTACTCGGTCAGGAACTCGGCAAAGACGCGGTCCTTGTATTCGGCGGCGAAGTTGACGTGTTCGATCTCGATGCCCAGCACGTCGGCCACGCTGGCCGCGTCGAGAAAATCCTGCCGGCTGGAGCAGAACTCGCTGTCGTCGTCATCTTCCCAGTTCTTCATGAAGATGCCGATGACCTCGTGGCCTTGCTGTTTGAGCAGGTGCGCCGTCACAGCGGAGTCCACCCCGCCGCTCAGGCCCACCACGATGCGTTGTTTGTTCATAGCCCCGTGATTATCCCCGGCGGGGCCATCCGCTGTCCGCGCCAGGGTCAAGGTGGGGGCGTCTGCAGCACCGTCTCGTCGGTGTAGATCATGTCCAGGGGGTAGCGCTTGCCGGCCAGGTAATCGTCCAGGCAACGCAACAGCAGCGGGCTGCGGTGCCGGTGCTCGTTGGCGCGGATCTCCTCGGGCGTCATCCACAGGGCGCGCACGATGCCTTCATCGAGTGCCATGCCGGGCACCTCGTCTCCGACGGTGCCACAAAATGCAAAGCGCATGTAAGTGATGTCTTCACCCGTCGATTTCTTGCGGAAGCGCGACAGGTAGATGCCCACCAGAGCGGTTGGTTTGAAGTGGTGAGCGGTTTCCTCCAAGGCCTCACGGGCGCAGCCGTCGGCCGGCGATTCCCCGGGGTCGAGGTGCCCCGCCGGGTTGTTCAGCTTGAGGCCTGAGTCGGTGTGTTCTTCGACCAGCAGGAACTTGCCGTCGCGCTCCATCAGGGCGGCCACCGTGACACTGGGTTTCCAACGGATTTTCATGGCGCACATTATTCACGCTTGGCATGACAGGGCCTTGACGTCTGAGGTTGGGGCTCACCCGACGCGCCGGGATTCCATGCCTGGAGGTTCCAACAGCCGGTCTCTGCGTTGACACGATCGGCGCCCGGGCATCATGTAAGCTCCGGTCAATTCATAAAAAGCTGGTCAATCATCCACGAGGAGAGTCTCATGTTCATTGGCGTTCCTGCTGAAACTGCGGCGGGGGAGACCCGGGTGGCAGTCACCCCGGAAACCGTGAAGAAACTGAAAGCCCAGGGGCACGAGATTGCGGTGCAGTCGGGCGCCGGTGTGACGGCCAGCGTGACCGACGAGGCTTATGTGGCCGCTGGCGCCACCATCACGGATGGGGCCGGCGCCTTTGGCGCAGGCTTGGTGCTCAAGGTGCGGGCGCCGTCCGCCGCAGAACTGACCTTGTTCAAGCCCGGTGCCACCCTGGTGGGCATGCTCAACCCCTTTGATGCCGAAGGCCTGCAGCGCCTGGCTGCGGCCGGGCTCACGGCCTACGCCCTGGAGGCGGCGCCGCGCACGACACGCGCCCAGAGCATGGATGTGCTGTCTTCGCAGGCCAACATTGCCGGCTACAAGGCCGTGATGATCGCGGCCGACAAATACCAGCGCTTCTTCCCGATGCTGATGACCGCCGCCGGCACCGTGAAGGCGGCCCGTGTGGTGATCCTGGGCGTGGGGGTGGCTGGCCTGCAGGCCATCGCCACGGCCAAGCGCCTGGGCGCGGTGATCGAGGCCTCGGATGTGCGCCCTTCGGTGAAAGAGCAGGTCGAATCCCTGGGCGCCAAGTTCATCGACGTGCCCTACGAAACGGATGAGGAAAAGGAAGCCGCCCAGGGCGTGGGCGGCTACGCCCGCCCCATGCCACCGAGTTGGCTGGAGCGGCAGAAGGTGGAGGTGGCCAAACGCGTGGCCCAGGCCGATGTGGTGATCTCCACCGCCTTGATTCCGGGCCGCGCAGCCCCTGTGCTGGTGACCGAAGACATGGTCAAGGCCATGAAGCCCGGCTCGGTGCTGGTGGACCTGGCGGCGGGCAAGGGTCCGCAGGGCCCGCATGGCGGCCCGGGCGGCAATTGCCCGCTGACCGAGGCCGACAAAACGGTGCAGCGCCACGGCGTGACGCTGGTGGGTGAAACCAATCTGCCTGCCCTGGTGGCCGCCGACGCCTCGGCCCTGTATGCCCGCAACGTGCTCGACTTTCTGAAGCTGGTGCTCAACAAGGAAGGGCAGTTGCATGTGGATTTGGAAGACGACATCGTGGCAGCCTGCCTGATGACACACGAAGGAACGGTGAAGCGCGCATGAGGATGAAGAGTGAGACCCTGAACCTGCACCTCGGTGCATGGGCCATGGCGGCTGCGGTGCTGAGTCTGACGGCGTGCTCTGCCGTGCCGGAGGGCAGCCCCTCGGCGGGTCGGGCCAAGGTGAGTCTGCCGACTGCGCAGGCGGCCGGGCAATGGGTGGATCTGGGCGGCGGTGAAGAGTCGTTGGACAGCCTGGACCCGACCCTGACGGCGCCGACCCTGCCCACCCGGGTGGTGGGTTTGCGAGGTGCCGACCAGTCGTTGCTGGCGGTGATGGTGGTGCAGTCCAACCGCAGCGGATTGTGGCCGGATCGGCAGGCTGTGCGCAATGCCTGCCCGCAGGAGCGCGGCGTGCATGTCGAGGATGCCACGGCAGGCAGCCCCACACGCACCGATTGCCTGCGCTACAAGCGCTGGGCCGATGGGCATGACTGGCTCGCATCGCGCTATCCCAAGCTCAACGCCTACCTGGGCAGCCATCAGAGCCTGCCTGTCAAACCCTTTGGCGCCCTGGACTTCCGCTACAACACCGAGGGGGGGGGCTATGTGCTGGTGCAGATGCTGGCCAACCGCCGGCTGACTGAGCCGGTGACACGCAGCAACAATGATTTTCTGGTGGCCGGCCGGCCGGCCGAGGAATGGGCTCGCAAGGTTGCCCAGGCGGCGCGTTTGAGCACAGCTTCGCTCGACGGGGCCTTGAACCTGCCGGATTTTCCGATGGCTTTGCCGCAATAGGTCCCAACAGGCCTCAAAAGGCCTCAATACCCAAGGAGACAGTCGTGGACGTTGTATCCCCAACCCTGATCAATCTGATCATCTTCGTGCTGGCCATCTACGTGGGCTACCACGTCGTCTGGACCGTGACACCGGCCTTGCACACCCCCTTGATGGCGGTGACCAATGCGGTGTCGGCCATCGTGATCGTGGGCGCCATGCTCGCTGCCGCGCTGACCGAGACCCCCCTGGGCAAGACCATGGGCGTGTTGGCCGTGGCGCTGGCAGCCGTCAATGTGTTTGGTGGCTTCCTTGTCACCCGCCGCATGTTGGAAATGTTCCGCAAGAAAGAAAAGAAGGCCCCGGCGCCTCACGGAGACAAAACATGAGCATGAACCTCGTCACCCTGCTGTACCTGGTGGCCAGCGTCTGTTTCATCCAGGCGCTCAAGGGCTTGTCCCACCCCACCACCTCGATCCGGGGCAATCTGTTCGGCATGATCGGCATGACGATTGCCGTGCTGACCACGGCGGCCTTGATTGTCAAACTGTCCGAAACGGCTGGCCTGTCCACCGTCGGCGGGCTGGGTTATGTGCTGGCCGCCCTGGTGGTGGGTGGCGGTGCCGGTGCCGTGATGGCGCAGCGCGTCGAGATGACCAAGATGCCGGAGCTGGTGGCCTTCATGCACAGCATGATCGGCCTGGCCGCGGTGTTCATTGCCGTGGCTGCGGTGGCTGAGCCCTACGCCTTCCAGATTGTGCACACCAAGGGCGACCTGATCCCGACCGGCAACCGGCTGGAATTGTTCCTGGGCGCGGCCATCGGTGCCATCACCTTCAGTGGCTCGGTGATCGCCTTCGGCAAGCTGTCGGGCAAGTACAAGTTCCGCCTGTTCCAGGGCGCGCCGGTGCAGTTCGCGGGCCAGCACATGCTGAACCTGGTGCTGGGCCTGGCCACCGTGGGCCTGGGGTTGGCCTTCATGGTCACCGAGAACTGGACGGCCTTTTTTGCCATGCTGGCACTGGCTTTTGTGATGGGCGTGCTGATCATCATCCCGATCGGCGGGGCCGACATGCCGGTGGTGGTGTCCATGCTGAACAGCTATTCGGGCTGGGCGGCAGCCGGCATCGGCTTCAGCCTGAACAACGCCATGCTGATCATCGCGGGCTCGCTGGTGGGCAGCTCGGGCGCCATCCTGAGCTACATCATGTGCAAGGCCATGAACCGCTCGTTCTTCAACGTGATCCTGGGCGGCTTTGGTGGTGAAACCGCCACGGCCGCGGCCGGAGGTCAGGTGCAGCGCAACGTCAAGAGCGGCAGCGCCGACGACGCGGCCTTTGTGCTGTCCAACGCCGAGACCGTGGTCATCGTGCCGGGTTACGGCTTGGCCGTGGCCCGGGCGCAGCATGCAGTGAAGGAACTGGCCGCCAAGCTGACCGAGAAGGGCGTGACCGTGAAGTACGCCATCCACCCGGTGGCCGGCCGCATGCCGGGTCACATGAACGTGTTGCTGGCCGAGGCCGAGGTGCCCTACGACCAGGTGTTCGAGATGGAAGATATCAACGGCGAGTTCGGCCAGGCCGACGTGGCCATCATCCTGGGCGCCAACGACGTGGTGAACCCCGCTGCCCATGTGAAGGGCAGCCCGATCTACGGCATGCCGATCCTGGAGGCCTACAAGGCCAAGACGGTGATCGTGAACAAGCGCTCGATGGCCGCAGGCTATGCGGGCCTGGACAACGAACTCTTCTACCTGGACAAGACCATGATGGTCTTCGGCGACGCCAAGAAGGTGGTCGAAGACATGGTGAAGGCGGTGGAGTGACGCCACTCCAGACGTGTGCAATTGTGTGATTGCATACTTTTGCGTCGGGCCCCGCGCGGTAGGACGTCCTGGTTGAGTGTCGTTTTGTAAAAAAACGAATCAAAATAGGAGGTTGTGCTGACGCAGGCCTGACTTGACTCGAAGGACTGCGCATATTCCCAAGCAAGAGTCTGGAGAGACAAGAAATGACCGACCGCCCATGGCTCGGCAGCTACCCCCAAGGGGTGCCCGCCGACATCGATCCTTCGCATTACGCCTCCTTGGTGGCTTTGATGGAGGAGAGTTTCGAGAAGCATGCCAGCCGGGTGGCCTACAGTTTCATGGGCCGCGACGTCACCTACGCGCAGGCCCATCGCCAAAGCCTGGCGCTGGCGGCCTACCTGCAGGGGCTGGGCCTGGCCAAGGGTGACCGCGTCGCCCTGATGATGCCCAACATTCCCCAGTACCCGGTGTGCGTGGCGGCTGTGTTGCGTGCCGGCCTGGTGGTGGTCAATGTGAACCCGCTGTACACGCCACGCGAGCTGGAGCACCAGCTCAAGGACTCGGGCGCCAAGGCCATCATCCTGATCGAGAACTTTGCCACCACCTTGCAGCAGTGCCTGGCCCACACGCCGGTCAAGCATGTGGTCTTGTGTGCCATGGGAGATGAGTTGGGCTTCCTCAAGGGAGCCCTGGTCAACTATGTGGTGCGCAACGTCAAGAAGATGGTGCCCGAATACCATCTGCCAGGCGCCGTGCGCTTCAAGGATGCGATCAGCCAGGGAGCCCGCCGCTCGTTCAAGCGCCCGGACATCAAGGCCGACGACGTCGCCTTGCTGCAGTACACCGGGGGGACCACCGGGGTGTCCAAAGGGGCGGTGCTGCTGCACCGCAACGTGATTGCCAACGTGCTGCAGTCGGAGGCCTGGAATTCGCCCGTGATGAGCCAGGTGCCTGCGCACGAACAACCCACCAGCGTGTGCGCCTTGCCGCTGTACCACATCTTCGCCTTCACCGTGGGCATGATGCTGTCCATGCGCACGGGCGGCAAACTGATCCTGATCCCCAATCCGCGCGATCTGCCCTCGGTGTTCAAGGAGCTGCGCCGACACACCTTCCACAGTTTCCCGGCTGTCAACACCCTCTTCAACGGGCTGGCGAACCACCCTGATTTCGGCACCGTGAACTGGAAAAACCTCAAGGTGTCGGTGGGTGGCGGCATGGCGGTGCAAGGCGCGGTGGCCAAGCTCTGGCTCGACAAGACGGGCTGCCCGATCTGCGAGGGCTATGGCCTGTCAGAAACCTCGCCCACTGTCAGCTGCAACCCGGTGACGGCCACCGAGTACACCGGCACCATCGGTGTGCCCCTGCCCAGCACCTTCCTCAAGCTGCTCGATGACGACGGCCTGGAGGTGCCCCTGGGCCAGCCTGGCGAGATTGCCATCAAGGGGCCGCAGGTCATGGCCGGTTACTGGCAGCGCCCCGACGAAACCGCCAAGGTCATGACGCCTGACGGCTTCTTCAAGACGGGCGACATCGGCGTGGTGGACGCCAAGGGGTTCTTCAAGATCGTCGACCGCAAAAAGGACATGATTCTGGTCAGCGGCTTCAATGTCTACCCCAACGAGGTGGAAGAGGTGGTGGCCGATCTGGACGGGGTGCTGGAGTGCGCCGCGGTCGGGGTGCCTGACGAGAAGACCGGCGAGGCCGTGAAGCTGGTGATTGTGAAAAAGCACCCCGAGCTGACCGACGTGCAGGTGAAGGAGTTCTGCCGCGCCAACCTGACCGGCTACAAACAGCCGCGCATCATCGAGTTCCGCACCGATCTGCCCAAGACCCCGGTGGGCAAGATCCTGCGCCGCGAGTTGCGCGACAAGGCGTGACCCCCGGTCCGGCGACGGGTCTGGACACGGCACAATGCGAGCGGCCTTGGGGCCGCTTTTTCGTGGGCAGTGCCTGGGGGCGCTGCGCGAATGTCCTGGAGTTGGATGGATGACGCTCGCTATTCTCAGTGCCTTGCCGCAGGAGCAGACCGGTCTGCGCGCCTTGTTGGATCAACCGCGTCTGGAGCAGCACGCCGGCCGTGAGTACTGTCTGGGCCTGTGGGCCGGCCAGCCGGTGGTGCTGGCGCTCTCGCGCATCGGCAAGGTGGCCGCAGCCACCACGGCCACCGTTCTGATCGAGCGTTTTGGTGTGACGGACATCGTGTTCAGCGGGGTGGCCGGCGGCCTGGGCGAGGGCGTGACGGTGGGCGATGTGGTGGTGGCCAGCCACTGCCTGCAGCACGACATGGATGCCTCGCCGCTGTTCCCGCGCTATGAGGTGCCTCTTTACGGTCGGGCGCATTTCGCCTGCGATGCCGTGTTGGCCGACGGCCTGCGCGTGGCGGCTCAGGCCGTGCGGGCGCGCGTGGAGAGTCATTTTGACGCGTCGGTGCGGCGCCAGTACGGGCTTGATGCGATGCAGGTGCACCAGGGCTTGCTGATCAGCGGGGACCGGTTTGTCTCGGCTGCTGACGAGGCGCTGGGCCTGCGCACCCGACTGCCCGAGGCCCTGGCGGTGGAGATGGAGGCCGCTGCTGTGGCCCAGGTCTGCCACGACTACGGCGTGCGCTTTGCGGCGCTGCGCACCATCTCGGACCGGGCTGATGACCAGGCCCATGTTGATTTTCCGGCGTTTCTGGAGGCGGTGGCGGGCCGCTGCACCACCTTGATCGTGGGCGGGCTGCTGGATCAGCTGAGCCAGCAACCGTCCTGACGCGTATCGGCGGGCCTTATTGCAGCCAGCCGCGGCGGCGGAAATACAGCATCGGCACCACGGCCGACGCCGCCATCAGCGCCAGCGCATAGGGGTAGCCCAGTGACCAGTCCAGCTCGGGGATGGCCTTGAAGTTCATGCCGTAGATGCTGGCGATCAGGGTGGGCGGCAGCAAGGCCACGCTGGCCACCGAGAAGATCTTGATGATCTTGTTCTGGTTGATGTTGATGAAGCCGACGGTGGCGTCCATCAAGAAGTTGATCTTGTCGAACAAAAAGGCCGTGTGGTTGTCCAGCGACTCGATGTCGCGCAGGATCTGGCGGGCTTCCTCGAACTGTTCGGCATTCAGCATGCGGCTGCGCATCATGAAGCTGACGGCGCGCCGGGTGTCCATCACGTTGCGGCGGATGCGGCCGTTCAAGTCTTCGTGGCGGGCGATGGCGCCCAGCACTTCGCCGGCCAGGGCGTCGGTCACGTCACCGGAGAGCACCTGCTTGCCGGCCTTCTCCAGTTCGTCGTAGATGCCTTCGAGCGTGTCGGCCGAGTATTCGGCGTCGGCATCGAACAGCTTGAGCAGCACTTCCTTGGCGTCTTCGATCAGGCCGGGGGCGCGGCGGGCGCGCATGCGCAGCAGGCGGAACACCGGCACGTCTTCGTCGTGGATCGAAAACAGCACGCCGCGGCTTTTCAGGTCGGTGTTGTGCTGGTTCAGGATGAAGGCCACGCGCACCGTGCGCGGCGCATCGTCGTCGGCGATCAGAAAGTCGCTGCGGATGTGGAGTTCGCCATTGTCTTCTTCATAGAAGCGGGCGGATTCCTCGATGTCCTCGTCCATCGCGTCTTCCGGGATGGAGAGGCCGTAGTACTGCTTGATCCAGCGCTTTTCTTCGACCGAGGGGGATTCCAGGTCCACCCAGATGGGCTGAAACTTGGAGAGTTCCTCCAGGGATTCGATTTCTTCCTGGAACAGCCGGCCGTTGGCCAGCGTAAAGATATTGAGCATCGCGCGCTCCGTGGGTCAGGGTTGCAATCGGTCGGGAATGGGGTGGCTTTCAACCCCCGATGCGGCCACGGGAATTGAAAGCTACCAACTGGGGTAGGTTTCCAAGGCGGTCTCTCCAAAATTGAATTGGGCGGATTATCGCACCGCAGCAACGCCGGTCGGATCATTTTGAGGCCCTTGTTCAAGAGCGCATCTGGAGGTTGCGCCACCCCATGGGGTGGCGCGCTTAGGGTTCAGGTGCTGGTCGGTTGAAACTGGGTTTGCTACATTGGGGCAGGTCTGTGACAGTCCTGATCGGAGGTTCGCGCAATGAGGGGTTACGGCGTTCCTGCCGATGAAGTACAGCGCTTGCAGGTGCTGGAGTCGCTGGCCGTCTGTGATCTGGTGTCGATCCCTGAGTTGGACCGCATCACCCGCCTGGCGGCTCGACACTTCCGGGTTCCGTTGGCCATGGTCAATCTGGTGGATGCAGAACGGCAGTGGAGCAAGGCAGTCCAGGGCGGTGAGCGTCGCACGATGCCCAGGGGGCACTCTTTTTGCAGTCACACCATCCTGCAGGACCACCCGCTGGTGATCCATGACGCCCGTGAGGACGTCCGGTTTGAGGCCAATCCACTGGTCGTGATGCCCCAGGGCCTGGTTTTTTACGCGGGCTACCCGATCCGCTCCTTGGCGGGGCACCCTTTGGGGGCTTTGTGCCTGATTGATCACGAGCCACGGGAGTTCAGCGAGTCTGATGCGCAGGATCTGCAGGATTTTGCCGCCTTGGTGGAGCAGTACTTCCGAGGGGTGGAGGCCGATCGGCGTGCCAGTCTCTCGGTGGCGCAGTTCGAGCGCACGTTTGCCCAGGCGTCGGTCGGCATGGCCCTGGTATCGCCCGAATGGCGATGGCTGCGCGTGAACGCACAACTGGCCCAATTGCTGGGCCGTTCCGCCGACAGCCTGGCGGGTGAACCACTGGAGTCCGTCCTGTTCACACCCGACAAGGGCCGGGTGATGCGCCATTTGCAGGATCTGTTGACACACGACCTGCAGGCCCCTGAAACCAGTGCGCCACCCCAGGAGCTGCTCTTTCTGCGGCCCGACGGGTCCTTGGTGTGGATTCTGGTGGGCGTTTCGCGCCTGGCGGCTGATGAGGCGGCCGAGGCGGCCTTTGTGCTGGTGGCGACGGACATCACCGCCCGCAAGGCCTCCGAGCAGGCTCTGGCGGTGTTGCAGCTGGAGCTGGAGCACCGGGTCGAGCTCCGGACCCAGGAGCTCAGCGAGGCCAACGCGCGCCTCAGCACCGAGGTGGAGCAACGGCAGGCGGCCCAGGTGGCGCTGGAGCATGAAAAAGAGCTGTTCAGGGCCACACTGGCCCACGCCACCGATGCCTTCATCGAGGTCGATCCCGCGGGCCGGGTGACTGCCTGGAATGAAGCCGCCACGGACACCTTCGGCTGGCGCCGTGAAGAGGCCATCGGACTCAGTGTCTTCGATCTGGTGGTGGCGCAGGGTTCGGTGAAGCGTTACCAGGCGGCGTTCGAGCGGCTTCGAAATGAGGGGCTTGACCGCACGACGGGCGGGCGGCTGGAGGTGCAGACCCAGCATCGGGACGGTCGCCTGTTTCCCTCCGAGGTCTCGCTGGGGGTGAACCGCTTTCAGGGGCAGGTGCGTCTGCATGCGTTCTTGCACGACATTTCAGCACGCAAGGCGGTTGAGCGTGAGCTGCTGGAAAGCCGCACTCGGTTGCGCCTGCTGGCTGACAACATGCCGGCGCTGATCGCCTATGTGGACGGCAACCGCGTCTACCAGTTCAACAACCAGGCGTATGAAGATTGGTTTGGTGTGCCCGTGGCGCAGATCGTGGGGCGCTCTGTCGATGGCTTCCTGGCCGATGCCTTGCTGGCCGCGCGGGAGGAGCCCCTGCAGCGTGTGCAGGCGGGCGAGGTGGTCAGTTTCGATTCGCGTTTGAACACCCTGCGGGGTGAGATACGGGTCCACACGAACTTCATCCCGGATACCGCCATGTCGTGCCCGCCTTACGGCTTCTACATCCTGGCCCAGGATGTGACGGAGCAGTATCAGCTGCAACAACGTCTGCAGCATGAGGCCAGCCATGACGCGTTGACGGGGTTGCCCAATCGGCGTGCGTTCCTGCAGCGCCTGGTGGAGGCGTTGGCGCGTGTGCGGCGCCAGGGCACGGGGCTGGCCCTGATGTTCCTCGACCTGGATGGGTTCAAGCAGTACAACGACACCTACGGACACGACTTTGGTGATGCTGTTCTGCGCCACTTTGCCCGCACCGTGCAGTCTGTCGTGCGTGAGACCGATTCGGTTGCGCGCCTGGCCGGCGACGAATTCACGATCATCCTTGAGGGCTTGGCCCACCCTGCTGAGCACGCGGCCCTGGTGGCGCGCAAGTTGATTGCTGAGCTCGCAATACCCGTTGTGCTCGGAGGGCACGAAGTGACGGTGGCCGCGAGCATTGGTGTGGCCGTCACGGGCGGGGATTCTGGCGGGGTGGCTTTGTCGGCCGAGTTGCTGCTCTCGCGGGCCGATGCGGCCATGTACCAGGCCAAGGCCGCCGGCAAGGCTCGGTTTGCACTGAGCTGATCGGGGGCTGGGCCGGCGGCGGGCTTCGACTGTCCTGCGCGCGGTTGGGCTCTTGGGCCGTCATTCACGCAGGGCGCACGAGGGGGCACTTTGTGCATTTTTGTGCGCCAACCCCACTCTTGAGAGACGGTTCCTGATGAGGAAAACCTGCTGAATTTGCCGCCCTTCTGCCGCGGCGTCAAGGCCTCATCCGTGTGCCATCAAGGGGCTTCTGAGGGCTTTCCCGAGTTGGCTCAAAAACCCATGACGGCTTGATGAAAAGCCATTGCAATTCGGGTTTGGCGGGCGCATAGTGAATTCAGCTTCATCGAATTTGAGCTTCGCCATCCACCCTGAACGGTGGCGTTTTCAACCCAGAGTGCACAGGAGGCTACTCATGAACTTGACGATCAGCGGTCATCACCTCGAAGTTACACCCGCCTTGCGTAGTTATGTGACGACCAAGCTGGACCGGATCACCCGACATTTTGATCAGGTGGTTGATGTGAAGGTTTTGCTCACTGTTGAAAAGCAAAAGGAAAAGCAGCGCCGCCAACGCGCCGAGTGCAATGTCCATGTCAAGGGCAACGACATGTTTGCCGAGAGTTCCCATGAGGACCTGTATGCAGCTGTGGATGAGTTGATGGACAAGCTGGACCGTCAGGTCGTCCGTCACAAGGACCGGGTGCAGGATCACCACCACGACCCGGCCAAGCGCCTGATGTGATGCCGCTTGCCAGACATTTTGTCTGCTGACAAGCTCCCCGAAGCCGCTGTTGCAAATCAGCGGCTTTTTTCTTGTCAGTTGCAGGCCGATGGCGGTTTTTCGCCGAAGCTGGGCGACCGGTGCATAATCCGCCCTGAATCACCATGAACCGTCTCGCGTCCATCCTCCCCGCTGCTCAAGTGCTTGTGTGCGTCGACGCCACCAGCAAGAAACGTGCGTTTGAAGAAGCCGGCCTTCTGTTTGAGAGCCTTCATGGCCTCAGTCGCGCCCTGATCACCGACAGCCTGTTTGCGCGCGAACGCCTGGGGTCCACGGGCCTGGGCCATGGCGTGGCCATCCCTCACGGGCGCATCAAGGGCCTCAAGTTTCCGATGGCTGCGGTCTTCCAGTTGGCCCATCCGATCGGCTTTGATGCCCCTGATGAGCAGCCTGTAGGTCTGTTGATCTTCCTGCTCGTGCCTGAGGCAGCGACCCAGAAGCATCTGGAAATCCTGTCCGAGATCGCTGAGCTGCTCAGCGATGCGCCACTGCGTGAACGGATCAAGGCCTGCACGGATGCCGCCGAATTGCACCAGATGATTGCCACTTGGCAGTCCACCCAGCCAGCCTGATGGTTTGAGGCAGTCCCTGTTGTGAAGCCCAATGTCGTCAGTGCGGATGTCCTCTTCGAGGAATTCCGCTCCGTTCTCAAATGGGAATGGGTGGCGGGCCTGGGGGCTTCGGAGCGGCGTTTCGACGAGGTGGTTGTCCGGGCCGCCCGCTCGGGTGCTGATCTGGTGGGCTACCTCAATTACATCCATCCCTACCGTGTTCAGATTCTCGGTGAGCGCGAAATCGCCTACCTGACGAACGCCACGCCAGAGGATTGTGCTCGCCGCATCTCCCGAATCGTGACCCTGGAGCCGCCGGTGCTGGTGCTGGCCGATGGCCAGGCCGCGCCCGATGCGCTGCTGTCGATGTGCGAGCGTGCGCAGATCCCGATGTTTGCCACGCAGGAGTCGTCGGCTTTTGTGATCGACGTGCTGCGGGCCTATCTGTCCAAGCATTTTGCAGACCGCACCTCGATGCATGGGGTGTTCATGGACATCCTGGGGCTCGGGGTGATGATCACGGGCGAGTCCGGCCTGGGCAAGAGCGAACTGGGTCTGGAGCTGATCTCGCGGGGCAACGGCCTGGTGGCCGATGACGCGGTGGATCTCTACCGCATCAATCAGACCACCATCGAAGGGCGTTGCCCGGAACTGCTGCAGAACCTGCTGGAAGTGCGCGGCATCGGCCTGCTCGACATCCGTGGCATCTTTGGTGAGACGGCGGTGCGGCGCAAGATGCGGCTCAAGCTCATCGTGCATCTGGTCCGCAAGGAAACCATGGAGCGCGATTACGAGCGCTTGCCCTATGAGCCCCTGACCCAGGACGTGCTGGGTGTGCCCGTGCGCAAGGTGGTGATCCAGGTGGTGGCGGGGCGCAACATCGCGGTGCTGGTGGAGGCCGCCGTGCGCAACACGATTCTCCAGTTGCGCGGCATCGACACCTACCAGGAGTTCGTGGAGCGGCACCGCCGCGCCATGGAGCAAGAAGGCTGATCAGGGCTCGCGCCTCATGGGCCCCAGAGGGCCTCGGGCTTGACGCTCAGCGTTTGTCACTGGCGCAGTTGGCGCACAAACCGTACAGCGACATGGCGTGGTCCTGCAGCAACCATTGCTTGGCTTTGGCCACCATTTGCTGGCGCCGCTCGATTTCGGCGTCATAGAACTCTTCGACCTTGCCACAGCTGGTGCAGACCAGGTGGTCGTGGTGCTGACCTTCGTTGAGTTCGTAGACCGCCTTGCCACTTTCGAAGTGGCTGCGGCTCAGGATGCCAGCCTGCTCGAACTGGGTGAGCACCCGGTACACGGTGGCCAGTCCGATATCGGATTGCTCCTGCAGGAGGACGCGGAACACATCTTCGGCCGTCATGTGGCGTTGCCGCCCCTTCTGGAACAGCTCCAGGATCTTGAGGCGGGGCAGCGTTGCTTTGAGCCCGGTGTTTTTCAGTTCTTCGATATTGGCCATGCAAGGATCCTTCCGCCAGCGCACCAACCCGCTCTGACAGGCCCAGCCGCTACAATGGGCCGATCATATCGCTACCTCCCGACCCATGTCTGCTTATTCCCCTCGAAGCGCCCGGCTGAGTTTGTCGCTGGCATTGTGTGCCGGTGTCGCGGCCTGTGGTTCGTTCGACGGCGCCAGCAGCCGCATCGCCACGGCCATCACGCCCTATCGGATCGAGATCGTCCAGGGCAATTTCGTCTCCAAGGAGCAGGTGTCGGCCCTGCAGCCCGGCATGACGCGGCAACAGGTCAAGGAGGTGCTGGGCACCCCATTGGTTGTCAGCGTGTTCCACTCGGATCGCTGGGATTACGTGTTCACCTTGCGCCGCCAGGGCGTGGAGCCGCAGTCACGGCGCCTCAGCGTCTATTTCAAGGGCGATGCCCTGGAACGTTTTGAAGGCGACGAAATGCCCAGCGAGGCCGAGTTTGTGGCCACGCTGGACTCCCGCACCAAATCGAAGAAGATCCCTCCCTTGGAAGCCACCGACGAGCAACTGAGCAAGTTCCCGGTGCCCAAGCGCAGCGTCAGCGCCAGCACCCAGGTGGATGATTCACCCTTGCCGGCCACCTACCCACCGTTGGAACCCACCCGCCGCTGAGGCGGCCCGGCGCCCAGGGCCCGAGCTTCTTTTTTTCGACAGACAGGATATTCAGAAGATGAGTGCTGCTTTGCACAAGATCGCCATTGCTGGCGCTTCGGGCCGCATGGGCCGCATGTTGCTGGAGGCGGTTCAGGCCGCCGATGACTGCGTTCTGGCGGGGGCGCTGGACGTGCCCACCAGCCCGGCGCTGGGCAGCGATGCGACGGCCTATCTGGGGCAGGGCAGCGGCGTGAACATCACCGCGGATCTGCGCGCAGGCCTGCAGGGTGCGCAGGTGCTGATCGACTTCACCCGCCCCGAGGGCACGCTGGCCCACCTGAAGGTCTGCCGCGAACTGGGGGTCAAGGCTGTGATCGGGACCACGGGCTTTTCTGATGCCCAGAAGGCGGAGATCGCCGAGATCTCGCGCGACATTGCCATCATGATGGCGCCCAACATGAGCGTGGGCGTGAACGTCACGCTCAAGCTGCTGCAGATGGCCGCCAAGGCCCTGTCGACCGGCTACGACATCGAGATCATCGAGGCGCACCATCGCCACAAGGTGGATGCCCCGTCGGGCACCGCCCTCAAGATGGGTGAGGTGATCGCCGATGCCCTGGGGCGCGACCTCAAGGAATGCGCGGTCTATGCCCGCGAAGGGGTGACCGGCGAGCGCGACCCGTCATCCATCGGTTTCGCCACCGTTCGTGGTGGCGACATCGTGGGCGACCACACGGTGCTGTTTGCCGGCATCGGTGAGCGCATCGAAGTCACGCACAAATCGTCCAGCCGATCGACCTATGCCCAGGGCAGCCTGCGGGCGGTGCGCTTCCTGGCCACCCAGCAGGCGGGCCTGTTCGACATGTTCGACGTGCTGGGCCTGAACTGATCGTCCCCAGCCATGGGCAGCCTGCAATTGCTTGGCGACGGCGACCTGCTCACGCGCGGGGTGGCGGTCTTGCTTTTGCTGATGTCGGTGGCCAGTTGGGTGGTGATTCTGCGCAAGAGCTGGGTGCTGTGGCGTGCCCGGGGGGATGTGCCTCGGGCCACGGCCCTGTTCTGGCAGGCGCAGGGCATGGAGCAGGCTCTGGCCCATTTGGCGGCCCTGGACCGTGATCGGGCCCTGCTGCCGCTGGTGGAGGCCGCTTCTTCCCTGAGCCCCGCTGGCTCGTTGGCCGGAGCGGGCTCGCGCGAGCAGCAATTGACGCGCCGCCTGCGCGATGCCCTGCATGCGGTCTTGCGCCGCTTGCAGTGGGGGCAGGTGCTGCTGGCCACGGTGGCGTCCACAGCGCCTTTTGTGGGCTTGTTGGGGACGGTGTGGGGGATTTTCCATGCGCTGACCGCTCTGGCTGGCGTGCGCACCCTGACCCTGGACCAGGTTGCCGGCCCGGTGGGGGAGGCCCTGGTCATGACCGCTGCGGGCCTGGGGGTGGCGATTCCTGCGCTGCTGGCCTACAACGTGATGGGCCGCCTGATGGCCGCCATCGAAGCTGATCTGGAAGGCTTTGCCCGCGATCTGCGTGAATTGCTGCTTGAGAAGGCGCTGCCGTGAGTTTCGGGCGCCTTGAACGGGGTGAGGCCTCTCGGCCCCTGAGTGACATCAACGTGACGCCGCTGGTGGATGTGATGCTGGTGCTGGTGGTGATCCTGATCCTGACGGCCCCCTTGCTGGCCAGCAGTCTGCGCCTCGACCTGCCGCGCTCCGAGGCCGCCCAGCCGGTGCAGAGCCACCGCTCGGTCTCGCTGGCCCTGGACACGGGCGGCCAGATCTACCTCAACGAGGCACCCTTGACCGACCTGGCTGCGGCACAACGTCTCAACGAACTGGCCCAGGAAGATCCGCAGATCGAAGTGCAGTTGCGCGCCGACGCCCGGGTGCCCTATGGGCGGGTCGTCGAGTTGCTGGGTCTGGCCCAGAAAGCCGGCTTGAGCCGCATTGGCTTTGTGGCGGATCCGCGCCCAGCGTCCCCAAGCGGTCCTGCGGTGCCCGGCGGCCCGGGCCCGGCCCGCTAGCGCCTAAAATCCACCCATCGCAAGCCGCTGGGCTTGCTCCTCCAACCGGCGGCAACCGTGGTCGCCACAGAGTATTCCATGCAAGAAAAGTACAACCACATTGAGGTTGAGCGCGCCGCGCACGACCATTGGACCGCCCGCGACGCCTACCGTGTGACCGAGCAGGCCGGCAAGAAGAAGTTCTATGCCTGCTCCATGCTGCCTTACCCCAGCGGCAAGCTGCACATGGGCCATGTGCGCAACTACACCATCAACGACATGCTGACGCGCTACCTGCGCATGAACGGCTACAACGTGTTGATGCCCATGGGCTGGGATGCTTTCGGCCTGCCGGCTGAGAACGCGGCCTTGAAGAATGGCGTGCCGCCCGCCCAGTGGACCTACGACAACATCGCCTACATGAAGAAGCAGATGCAGGCGATGGGTTTGGCCATCGACTGGAGCCGCGAGGTGGCCACCTGCGATCCGAGCTATTACAAGTGGAATCAGTGGTTGTTCCTGAAGATGCTTGAAAAGGGCATTGCCTACCGCAAGACCCAGACCGTCAACTGGGACCCCGTCGACCAGACCGTTCTGGCCAATGAGCAGGTGATCGACGGCCGTGGCTGGCGCACCGGTGCCCTGGTGGAAAAGCGCGAAATCCCGGGCTACTACCTGAAGATCACCGATTACGCGGGCGAGTTGCTGGACCAGGTGCAGAACCACCTGCCGGGCTGGCCCGAGCGCGTGCGCCTGATGCAGGAGAACTGGATCGGCAAGAGCGAAGGGGTTCGCTTTGCCTTCCCGCATGACATCCGTGGCGATGACGGCCAGTTGATCGGCGACGGCAAGCTGTATGTCTTCACCACCCGGGCCGACACCGTCATGGGCGTGACCTTCTGCGCCGTGGCCCCCGAGCACCCGCTGGCTCAGCATGCGGCGCGCGGCAATGCGGCGCTGCAGGCCTTCATCGAAGAGTGCAAGTCGGGTGGCACCACGGAAGCCGAGTTGGCCACGCAGGAGAAGAAGGGCCTGCCGACCGGCCTGAGCGTGATCCACCCCCTGACCGGTGAATCGGTGGCCGTGTGGGTGGGCAACTATGTGCTCATGAGCTATGGCGACGGCGCGGTGATGGGCGTGCCTGCTCATGACGAGCGCGATTTCGCGTTTGCCCTCAAGTACCAGTTGCCGATCCGTCAGGTGGTGCAGGTCGAGGGGGAGTCGTACGACACCACCCAATGGCACGACTGGTATGGCGACAAGCAGCGCGGCGTGATGATCAACTCGGGCCCGTACGACGGCCTGAAGTTTGTCGACTGCGTGAATGCCGTGGCCGCCGCTCTGGCCGACAAGGGCCTGGGCGAGAAGAAGACCACCTGGCGCCTGCGCGATTGGGGCGTGAGCCGTCAGCGCTACTGGGGCACGCCGATCCCGATCATCCACTGCCCGGAGCACGGCCCCGTGCCGGTGCCCGAAAAAGACCTGCCGGTGGTGCTGCCGCAGGATTGCATTCCCGATGGCTCGGGCAACCCGCTGCACAAGCACGAAGGCTTCCATGCCGGTGTGACCTGCCCGGTGTGTGGCCAGCCGGCGCGCCGCGAAACCGACACCATGGACACCTTTGTGGACTCGTCCTGGTACTTCATGCGCTACTGCGATCCGAAGAACAGCGAGGCCATGGTGGCCGATGGCGCCAACTACTGGATGCCGATGGACCAGTACATCGGTGGCATCGAGCACGCCATCCTGCACTTGCTGTATGCCCGCTTCTGGACCAAGGTGATGCGTGATCTGGGCCTGGTGAAGGTGGATGAGCCTTTCACCAAGCTGCTGACGCAGGGCATGGTGCTGAACCACATCTATTCACGTCGCACCGAGAAAGGGGGCAAGGAGTACTTCTGGCCCCACGATGTGGAGCATGTGCTCGACGACGCCGGCAAGATCATCGGCGCCAAGCTCAAGAATGCTGTGGGCGACCTGCCCGTGGGCACCCCCATCGATTACGAGGGTGTGGGCACCATGAGCAAGAGCAAGAACAACGGGGTGGACCCACAGGACCTGATCGAGCGCTACGGCGCTGACACGGCCCGGCTGTACACCATGTTCACGGCGCCGCCTGAAGCCACCCTGGAGTGGAACGATGCTGCCGTCGAAGGCAGTTACCGCTTTCTGCGTCGCGTCTGGAACTTCGGCAGCAAGCTGCTGGCGATCAATGTCGAGGCCGCCAATGCCAGCACGGCCCAGGCCAGTTCGCTGGGCGAGGTGGTGTTCGGCAAGGAGGCCAAGGCGCTGCGCCTGGAGGTGCACACCGTGCTCAAGCAGGTGGACTATGACTACCAGCGCATGCAGTACAACACCGTGGTGTCGGGCGCCATGAAGATGCTCAACGCCCTGGAAGACTTCAAGGCCATGGACTGCCCGGGCGCCCAGGTGGCCCTGATCGAAGGCTTTGGCATCCTGCTGCGCTGCATCTACCCCGCCACCCCCCACGTGGCGCACAGCCTGTGGACCGAGCTGGGTTATGCCGGCTCGCTGGGCGATTTGCTCGACGCCGCCTGGCCTCAGGTTGACGAGGCGGCGCTGCAACAAGACGAGATCGAACTGATGCTGCAGATCAACGGCAAGCTGCGCGGCTCCATCCTGGTGCCGGCCACGGCGGACAAGGCGGCCATTGAAGGCATCGCCTTGGCCAGCGAGGTGTTTGTCAAGTTGGCGAACGGAGCCGCCCCCAAGAAGGTGGTGGTGGTGCCGGGTCGTCTCGTCAATCTGGTGGTCTGACATGCTGCGCCGCACCGCCCTGATCTGGCCTGTGGGCCTGTTGCTGACCGGCTGCGGCTTCCAGCTGCGCCGGGCGCCCGATTTTGTCTTCGAGCGCGTGTTCATCAATGGCCAGCCCAATTCGCCTTTGTCTGAAGAGCTGCGCCGCAACCTGGAATCGCTGGACAAGCTCGATGTGATCCGGGATGCCCGGCAGATGGAGACGGCTCAGGTGATCATTGACCTGTTGTCGGATCAGCGTGAGAAGGTGGTGGTGGCCCTGAACGCCTCGGGCCAGGTGCGGCAGTTCCAGTTGCGGGTGCGGGTGCGTTTCAAGCTGCGCACCTTGCAGGGCAAGGAGCTGATTGCCCCGACCGAAATCCTGCAGCAACGCGACATCAACTACAGCGAAACCCTGGCGCTGGCCAAGGAAACCGAAGAAGCCCTGCTCTACAAGAGCATGCAGACCGATGTGGTGCAGCAACTCATGCGGCGCCTGGCGGCTGTGCGCGAGCTTTGAGGGCCCGGCTTCATGCAACTGGCTTTCGCGCAACTGCAGAACCATCTGGCCAAAGGCCTGCGCTCGCTCTACACCTTGCATGGTGATGAGCCGCTGCAGCAGCAGGAGGCGGCCGATGCGATCCGGGCGGTGGCGCGTGCGCAGGGCTATACCGAGCGCAGCAGCTACACCGTGGCGGGTGCCCACTTCGACTGGAGTGAGGTGCTGGCGGCAGGGGGCTCGCTGAGCCTGTTTGCCGAGCGCCAGATCGTCGAAGTGCGCATCCCTTCCGGCAAGCCCGGCAAAGAGGGCAGCCCGGCGATCCAGCAACTGGCGCAGGCGGCCGTCGGCAATGACAGCACGCTCACCATTTTCATCCTGCCCCGCCTGGACAAAGCCACCCGGACAGGCGCTTGGTTCACGGCACTGGAACAGCAGGGCGTCACCATCGCTCTGGAGCCCGTCGAGCGCCAGGCCTTGCCGGCCTGGATTGCCCAGCGCCTGCAACAGCAAGGGCAGCGGGTGGCGGCGGGTGAAGAGGGGCAGCGAACCTTGCAGTTCTTTGCCGACCGGGTGGAAGGCAATCTGCTGGCAGCCCACCAGGAGATCCAGAAGCTGGCTTTGCTGTATCCCGCTGGCGAATTGACAGCGGCCCAGGTGGAAGGCGCTGTGCTGAATGTGGCGCGTTATGACGTGTTCAAGTTGTCCGAATCGGTGTTGTCGGGCCGTGCCGGCCGGGTGCAGCGCATGCTGGACGGTTTGCGCGCCGAAGGCGAGGCCGAGGTGCTGGTGCATTACACGCTGGCCGAGGACATCCGAGCCCTCAAGCGGGTCAAGGACTCGGTGGTGGCCGGGCGCCCCTTGCCCATGGCCCTGCGTGAGCAGCGAGTCTGGGGCCCGCGCGAACGCCTGTTCGAGCGCGTGATTCCGCGCCTGGCGGTGCATGAGTTGGCCGAGCTGTTGCGGGCCGCGCACCTGGTGGATGGCATCGTCAAAGGCTTGAAACGCCCGGATTGGCCGACCGACAACTGGCAGGCCTTGCAGCGGCTGGCCATGATGGTCTGCTCGCTCTGCCGTCCTTGACCCCGCCCTTGACCGGCCGGCCTGCCGCGGTGCTTTGCGGCAAAATGGGGTCATGAATGCCCTGAATGTTGCCGAATACACCCAGACCCTCGGTTTGCAGGCCAAGGTGGCCTCAGCCAGCATGGCGCGCGCCACGTCTGCCACCAAGAACAAGGCCCTGAAAGCCCTGGCCCGCCTGCTGCGCGAAAACACCGCAGCACTGGCGCTCGACAATGCGCGCGACCTGGAGCGCGCCACGTGCGCCGGCCTGTCGGCCCCGATGGTGGACCGTCTGAAATTGACCCCCAAGGTGCTGGAGACCTGTGCAGAAGGCTGCGAGCAATTGGCAGCGATGCCCGACATCATCGGTGAAGTCCTGGGCATGAAGCAGCAGCCCAGCGGCATCCGCGTGGGGCAGATGCGGGTGCCGATCGGCGTCTTCGGCATGATCTTCGAGAGCCGACCCAACGTGACCATCGAGGCGGCCAGCCTGTCGATCAAGAGCGGCAACGCCTGCATCTTGCGTGGTGGCTCTGAGGCCATCGAGTCCAACAAGGCCTTGGCGCGCCTGGTGGAGCAGGCCCTGACGGAAGCCGGCTTGCCCCCCCATGCCGTGCAGTTGGTTCAGACCACAGACCGCGAGGCGGTGGGCCAGTTGATCGCCATGCCCGAGTACGTGGACGTGATCATTCCACGCGGTGGCAAGGGCTTGATCGAGCGCATCAGTCGCGAGGCCAAGGTTCCGGTGATCAAGCACCTGGACGGCAATTGCCACACCTATGTGGACGACCCCTGCGATCTTGACCTGGCCATCAAGGTGACCGACAACGCCAAGACCCAGAAGTACAGCCCTTGCAACGCCAGCGAAAGCCTGTTGGTCGCCCGCGGTGTGGCCCAGGCTTTTCTGCCGCGCATCGGGACCGTGTTTGCCCAGAAGGGGGTCGAGATGCGCTGCGATGCCGAAGCGCTGGCGATTCTGGCTGCTGTGCCGGGGGCGAACCTGGTGGAGGCCACCGAGCAGGATTGGTCTGAAGAATACCTGGCGCCCATCATCAGCGTGAAGGTGGTGTCCGGAGTGGATGAGGCCATTGCCCACATCAACCGCTACTCCTCGCACCACACCGAGGCCATCCTGACGCGTGACCATGTGCATGCCCAGCAATTTTTGCGTGAGGTGGATTCGGCCAGCGTGATGGTCAATACCAGCACCCGCTTTGCCGATGGCTTCGAATATGGTCTGGGCGCCGAAATCGGCATCAGCACCGACAAGTTCCATGCCCGTGGCCCGGTGGGCATCGAGGGCCTGACCTCTCTCAAATGGATTGTGTTGGGTGAGGGCGAGATCCGGACTTGATTCACTTTTTCGGGTGTCGCGTGGCTGGATGGGGGCTTGCAAAGCCCTGACCCAGCCCCATATCGTTCCAGTTCTGCCTTTCTTCAGTTTCTACACCTCCGCACAAGGGCCCGCATGGTTCCGCATCTCATCACGGCGCTGACAGGCCCGATCAACGAACTCGAGCAGCGTATCCTCGACTCCACGCCGGCCATCGAGCGCTGGTTCCGTCTGGAGTGGATGGAGCACACGCCTCCGTTCTACACCTCGGTGGACATTCGTAACGCAGGTTTCAAACTGGCACCGGTGGACACCAATCTGTACCCCGGCGGCTGGAACAATCTGACCCCTGAGATGCTGCCCCTGGCCGTGCAGGCGGCCATGGCGGCGATCGAGAAGATCTGCCCCGAGGCCAAGAACCTGCTGGTGATCCCGGAGAACCACACCCGCAACACGTTCTATTTGAGCAACGTGGTGCAACTCCAGCGCATCTTCCACATGGCCGGGCTGAATGTGCGCGTCGGCTCGATCAGCCCGGAGATCAAGGAAACCACGGTGATCGACCTGCCCGGCGGGGAGCAGGTCACCCTGGAGCCGGTGATCCGCAGTCAGCACCGGCTGGGCCTGAAGGACTTTGACCCCTGCACCATTTTGTTGAACAACGACTTGTCAGCCGGTGCCCCGGGCATTCTGGAGGACCTGCATGAGCAGTACCTGTTGCCGCCCCTGCATGCGGGCTGGTCGGTGCGGCGCAAGAGCAACCATTTCCAGAGCTATGAAGACATCAGCAAGCGCTTCGGAAAGATGCTGGGCATCGACCCCTGGCTGATCAACCCGATGTTTGCCAAGTGTGGCGACGTTGATTTCTCGGCCGATCAAGGCATTGAATGCCTGCGCAGCAATGTGGATGCCCTGCTGTCCAAGGTCAAGCGCAAGTACAAGGAATACGGCATCAACGAGAAGCCCTTTGTGGTGGTCAAGGCCGACAACGGCACCTACGGCATGGGCATCATGACCGTGCGCGACGTCAAAGACCTGGATGCGCTCAATCGCAAGACCAAGAACAAGATGAACATGATCAAAGACGGCCAGACCGTCAATGAAGTGATCATCCAGGAGGGGGTGTTGACCAACGAGCGTGTGAACGACAGCGTGGCCGAGCCCGTGGTCTACATGATGGACCGCTATGTGGTGGGTGGTTTTTACCGCATCCATGCCGACCGGGGGGTGGACGAGAACCTCAATGCCCCGGGTGCGAGCTTTGTTCCATTGGCCTTCGAGCACAGCACCCATCTGCCGCAGCCGGGCATGAAGCCGGGGGCCAGTGCGCCGAATCGTTTCTATATGTACGGTGTCGTGGCCCGTCTGGCGATGCTGGCCAGCAGCTATGAGATGGAGGCCACCGATCCGAACGCTGAGGTGTATGCCTGATTTCTTGCGACCCCGCAACTGATGCCGCCTTCAAGTTGCTGCGCTGCAACAGAGCCAGCCGCTCCTCCTGGATTAGGGGGGATTGCCTGCTTGCGCGATCCTGCCTGCAGAGCACAATAGCGGTCCCTCAGGCAACAGGCCTCGCCCCTTGCGGGCAGGGCGTTTTTTGTGTCAGCTTCTAAATCCTCTCTCGCGGCGCTAACGCTCGGCGCAATTGGTGTCGTCTATGGCGACATCGGAACCAGCTGTCTTTACGCGTTCAAGGAAGTCTTTGTCAGCGGGCATGTGCCCATCACCCCGGACAACGTCCTGGGTGTGCTGTCCCTCTTTTTCTGGACCCTGACGGTGGTGGTGTCCATCAAGTACGTGGCGCTGATCATGCGGGCCGACAACCACGGCGAGGGCGGATTGATGGCCTTGCTGGCCCTTGCCTCGCTCTCCGTGAAGGATCGTCCGAGGGCCAGGCATCTGCTGGTGATGGCAGGCGTGTTTGGTGTTGCCCTGTTCTTTGGTGACGGGATCATCACCCCGGCCATCTCAGTCTTGTCCGCCGTCGAGGGTTTGGAGATTCTGACGCCAGCCGCCAAGCCGTATGTGGTGCCCATCTCACTGGCTGTGTTGGTCTTGCTGTTTTTGGTTCAGCGGCGTGGCACGGGGGATATCGGAAAGTTCTTCGGGCCGATCACGGTGGTCTGGTTCATCTCGATTGCTGTCATGGGGGTGCCTCCCATTCTTGAGAACCCTTCCGTCCTCAAGGCCATCTGGCCTGGGTATGCGATCCACTTCGGGATCGAGCACTACGGGCTGGCGTTCATCACCCTGGGGGCCGTGTTCCTTTGCACAACGGGCGCGGAGGCGCTGTACGCCGACATGGGCCACTTTGGCAAGAAGCCGATTCAGATTGCGTGGTTCGGATTGGTCATGCCTGCCTTGATGCTCAATTACTTCGGCCAAGGTGCTCTGGTCTTGCGTGATCCTTCGGCTGCGGAAAACCCCTTCTTCTTGCTGGCGCCTGAGTGGGCTTTGCTGCCCATCGTCGCGCTGGCCACGATGGCCACTGTGATCGCCTCGCAGGCCTTGATTTCGGGGGCGTTCTCTGCCACCAAGCAGACCATTCAGCTGGGTTTTCTGCCACGACTCACCGTGCTGCACACTTCTATCAAGGACACCGGACAGATCTACATACCGGCCATCAACTGGATGCTCTTGGCTGGGGTGATTCTGGCTGTGACCCTTTTTGGCTCGTCCTCCGCCCTGGCTGCGGCCTATGGTATTTCCGTCAGTCTGGTCATGTGCATCACGACCATCCTGACCTTCTACGTGATCCGCTATGGCTGGGGTTATCCGTTGCCGCTTTGCATCGCGTCCACTGGGTTCTTCTTCACGGTCGACATCGGCTTCGTGGCCTCGAACTCTCTCAAGATTTTGCAGGGTGGCTGGTTCCCCTTGGCATTCGCGTTGGTCCTCTATCTGGTGATGACCACCTGGAAGGAAGGTCGTCGTTTGATGAGTGCCGCATTGCGGGCTGATTCGTTGGACCTGCGTTCCTTTCTGGAGTCTGTCTTTGTCAGTCCACCTGTGCGGGTTGAAGGCACGGCCGTATTTTTGACGTCGGACGTCGGCACGGTGCCGAATGCTCTGTTGCACAATTTGAAGCACAACAAGGTGCTGCACCAGCACAACCTCTTTGTCACTGTGCGCAACCATGAGGTGCCCTGGATCGGGTTGGACAAGCGAGTCGAGATCGAGCCCCTGGGGCACGATTGCTGGCAGGTCGTGATCAACTACGGTTTCAAGAACGACCCTGACGTGCCAAAGGCGCTGGCGCAGATCCGGTCCCGAGGCTGCGTCTTTGAAGCGATGGCGACCAGTTATTTCCTGTCGCGCGATACGGTCATTCCAACCATAGGCAGTGGCATGGCGGCATGGCGCGAAAAGCTGTTTGCCCAAATGCACCGCAATGCCAGCGCAGCTGCCGACTTCCTCAACTTGCCCAACAACTCGGTGGTTGAGTTGGGTAGCAAGATCGAAATCTGACGGGGCAGTCAGAGGCTCAGCAGAAATTCTGTGGCACTGCCACAATCCAGTGCGACGGCGGCGTTCCGAACCGCTCAGGTCCTTGTGGGCTTGAGAGCGGGGCGCCGCTCACCAGCTAGCCCGGCACAGATCAAGCGGTTGTTATTCCTGGCGTGTTGCCATGGTCGTTGCCGTGAGCCGTGGCCTTTTTGCGCTCGGCCTATCAGGAACCCAAAGTGAACATTCTTTTTGTTGCAGACCCCTTGGAGAGCTTCAAGATCTACAAGGACACAACTTTCGTGATGATGCGGGAGTTGCAGCGTCGCGGTCACGTGATCTCGGCATGTGAACCCCGCGACATCAGCTGGCGCAGTGGAGGTGTGGTCACAGCCAATGTCCGGCAGATCGTGCTGACGGGGCAGTCTGACGCCTGGTTCGAGTCGCAACCCTCGGCAAATCAAGCGCTGCGCGACTTTGATGCTGTCCTCATGCGCAAGGATCCCCCGTTTGATTCCGAGTACTTCTATGCGACGCACCTGTTGCAGCAGGCTGAGCGTGAAGGTGCATGTGTTCTCAACAAGCCTGCAGCGTTGAGGGACCATCCAGAGAAGTTGGCCATCATGGAGTTCCCGCAGTTGATCGGCCCAACCCTGGTCACCCGCGATGCGGCTGAGATTCGGCGCTTTCATGCAGAGCACGGCGACGTGATCCTCAAGCCCCTGGATGGCATGGGGGGCATGGGCATCTTTCGTGTCGGACGTGATGGGCTCAACCTTGGCAGCATCATTGAAACGTTGAATTGTGATGGCGCAGTCTCCGTGATGGTCCAGCGTTACCTGCCCGAGATCGCGGACGGTGATAAGCGCGTGCTCATCATTGGCGGCAAGCCCGTGCCTTATTGCTTGGCTCGCATCCCTCAAGGTGGCGAGGTGCGTGGGAACCTGGCTGCGGGTGGTAAGGGTGTTGCCCGTCCGCTGTCGGCGCGTGATCGGGAAATTGCGGAATTTCTCGGGCCTATTCTGTTGGCTCGTGGCTTGTTGTTGGTTGGCGTGGATGTGATTGGCTCCAGCGTCACCGAAATCAACGTGACGAGCCCAACTTGTTTCCAGGAGATCGCAGATCAGACCGGTTGCGATGTGGCCTCGTTCTATGCCGACGCCGTCTTGCAATGGATTGAGAACAATCCTGGCAAGACACACTGACTCATCAGGGAAGCCTCTCTTGTTTGAGCGCTGAATTTTTGTGTATACTAGCGGGCTCGACTGCGCAGAACAGTGCTCCTCGGGTGGTCAGGGCGGAAAGCTCGGGCTGCTTGGTTGGGTTGATTGTTGTGAGTGGTTTGAAGAGTTTTCGGGTTTTGAGTTTGCTGCTGTAAAAAGCGATGTATAATTCGAGGCTCTGCTGAAAGCGGTGCTGCCAAGTTGGTGGTGCTGCTGAAGTAGAAAGAAAAAAAGTTTTGCCAGTTACTTAAA
>Ga0209913_1000163_pt1 | contig 68910 bp, 66 predicted proteins | sample PersoiDNA2013203_FD_185805 | JGI IMG/M metagenome (GOLD analysis project Ga0209913, IMG submission 185805) | Permafrost soil microbial communities from the Arctic, to analyse light accelerated degradation of dissolved organic matter (DOM) -... | ecosystem: Environmental > Terrestrial > Soil >...
ATGTTGCAACCATTGCGCACGACTGAGGGTGGATTTGATTCTTGACATGCTTGCTCTCCAAAGTGATCAGGTTTGAAGATTGCATGAAATTAAGGGGTGTTCATAGGTGGGAGCGTCGGACGCTTACCTTTCTCTCTAGAGAAAGATGGACAAATAATGGACACTGCCAAATTTTGAATAAAAAAAAGGAGTCGCAAATTAATGCAACTCCTTGATTTTATTACTGAATTCTGGTGGGCCTCCCGTGAGTCGAACACGGTACCAACGGATTATGAGTCGAACCAAGCACAGGTAAGTTTACCCGGCGTCACTGGTAATTACAAGAAATTTGATCACTCTAAATCACTTGAAATCACTCGGTTTTAATGCGGCATTCCGGCAAAATTCCGGCAGTTTTACAACATCGCAAATTCTGGGGTTAAAGTTTTTAAATAAGAAAGGAAAACTTATCTAGGGAGTGGTAAATGCTCATGAGCAATGGCGATTATCACTTTCCAATTAGATTGAAAAATCGGAGGATAAATATACAATCTATTCCTGTGCGGTTCCAATTTACCATGCCACTCGCAGTAAATCGGCATTTCATCAATAATAATTTGGCGCGCCTCACGGCAAGTCTTATCCCTAAATACATCAGGATTTTCAGGAGTAATCTCAAGATGATGCTCTTTAAATCTCCGCTCTATCAATTGATTTGATGGTCTATTATTAGTATTCCAATTGGGCTCAATTCGATACGGCAGTGCCGAGTCTGGAGCGAAAAAAATCCATCTCCCATAATCATCCAGCGAACAAAGATACTTCAATAGTTCGTTACGAATAGCCAAATATCCGCCAGCTAGATTTCGAATACCACGCCAAATACTCGAATAGAAGTATATGTCTGGAAATGCGTTTGGTGACAAAAACTCTAATAAATCAGTTGATCCGCCAGTCAATCCAGCTCTCCAAAAATTCCTATGAGCCGACTCGTCGCTTATATAGTGAATTTTTGCACTACCGAGATTCGATTTAGTATCACAAATTTTAGAAGTAAATAAACTAAGACACCCAACCGGTTGCCCAGATCTAGTTTTGTGATGAGCCCATGCCAAGTCTGAATTTTCTTCAGCAACCTCACCATCTTTTTCAATCAGTATCTCGTCCAAACCATCAGGCCATTCATCATCAGCGTAATGCGATGCAGAACCCAGCCAGGCTGCAAGTTCTTGGACGATTTCGGTTGAAAATTTAATCGGGGCTTCGGGAACACAAAGGCTCCATAAATCAAAGTTAGCTATTATATATTTTGTCTGTAAATCGTCGCCAATCCAAATCTTTTCTTTACGTTCTCGTGCAACTCTAATTCGTACAAGTAAGTTCTCTATTTTCATCACCACTTCATCAGGATTATGTCCGTCAAAAGACCACTCACTCCCATCAATAACAAATGACATCTCTATTCCCCGCGACGTATTTTACCGAGGGCAGCAACGTCAAGATGGTATTGATCGAAGAAACCGGTCGGCCAGTCGAGCAACCCACCAATGGGAGTAAATTTTAGCGTTTGAACCTTAACATCATCATTTTTATTAGAATCAAAGAAATGAACCGTTGCCTTTTCCGATGTAAGGTATTTATACTTTCCAATACCTAAACGGACTCCATTCAACAAATGGTCTGAGTGCGTTTCCAGTATTACTTGCACACCTCGACCCGCCAACCATGCGAGGAATACCCCCATACGAGACTGCCCTGCAGGATGAAGATGCGCCTCGGGATTCTCAACAATGATAAGTCCTCCGGACCGAGCAGTAAGTCCAGCAATAATTATCGGAAGTGCATAAGAAATACCGAATCCCATATTAGGTGCACGAACCCAATCGCCGCCAGGATTTCTAAAGCGTAGCGCGTTCACCGTCGTACCTGGATACTGGATAGGATCAATTTCAACAGGCCTAGCTATTTCACCCAACCAACGTTCAACTTCATATTTTAACAAGGTAGGATTATCCATGTCGCTCTGCGGATGAAGGCGAGCTTTATCCTCAATTATCTTGTTACCAAAAACTGAAAGCATTTGGGCGCTATACTGGCCTCGTACACCAACCTCAAGCTGGTCTGGTGGTAATGGAGATTCGTAAAGAGTGTTTTTTGGACCAAATCGCTCTGCGGAAAGATATGTAAATGCCCTAGGCAAACGACCGAATGCATTTGGGTACATCCCTGGTTTTACATTGATATTCAGATAAAGCGCATCTTCAGTTGGCACGCCAAAGCGCCAAATAGAAGACTGAACCTCTTCAGATTTCATATGAAACTCAATCTCCCCATCTGTCCCCCAATTACGAATGTCTTCCGCTGTTCCCAGCGTCATATCGAAAGGATCGTTCAACCTAACCACAGTTTGCGATTCTGCCCCTGAAGATTCCCATGCCAGCAAAAATGCTTGAACAAATGACGTCTTTCCCGATCCATTGAGACCAGTCAAAATTGTAAGTGGTGAAATAGTAAACGTCTCTTCATTAAAACGTTTAAATCCGCTTATCTTAAATTCAGTAATCAATTGATGATCTCCGCCAAAATTTCCCGTATCCGCTGCATCCTGATTTGAACAGCTTTAGGATCGCCCGTGCCTACTGTCGTTGAACGTAAATATGCGTTCTCGGCGAATACATCTCTTAGCGCAGTTTCAATCTTCATCTTTTTCGGAACGAGCTGATTTAGCGAATAATCAGCAAATGCGATAGCTTGAGATTCGAATACCGCCCGATTAATTCGTCCACGCCTTTTATCAGAAAGTCCGTTTCGACGAAAAGCTGATTTTCCCAATATTCTATTTGCATTAATCATTGCCCGATCAAATTCAACTTTCAATTTTTCAAGATCATTATCTGTAATTATAATTCCCGATTCCGAACGGCCATCCAACCTTCGAGTAAACTCTACTAAATACGCATCCAATCCCGAATGCTGTCTGTAGTCCGTATCGGAGTAACTCCGAAAAGCGCAAAAACGCAATGCGAGTTCTCGATTAGTCATTCTTAAGCTATCCCTAAAGAAGGCACCGTTACTACCTTTTTTCCAAAAACTTCCATCCGTCGCTTTATCAAATGAGGGCAATTCAGATAATTCCTTAAGAAATGTACGTGACCGCGGCTTGCTCATTGCATGTCTGATCTCTTGAGCGGACAGCGGACTACCTAAAGTATTAACCCTCCCAAAAATATCATACTTAACTTCGTCTGGAGTTTGAGGTTCAATTATGTGAACTACGATTTGCGTACTTCTAAATCTTCTTTGAGTTGCAGGATCAAGTTGAGAATATGTAGATTCATGCTGTCCATGGAGATACTCGAGATCACCCCGATCGAGCACATGCTTATCCTTCATAAATAATGATATTGTTGACAATCTTTGAACCCCATCAACCACTTGATATGTTCCCTCTTTATCTTGGTTAAAATAGAAAGCTGGAAGTGGAATTCCCAAAAGAATTGATTCAATCAACCGCGTGCGCTGTTTATTTTTCCAAACATAATCACGTTGAAAATCAGGAGATAGATCTATCTCAGCGTCACTGATTTGATCAACAATATCTCTGAGTGAAATATGCTTAGTAGTAATTCGTATTTTGGTGGGGTCCCAAGGAGTAAATCCAGAGTCCTCGCGCCCAGTATCTTCATCATCCAAAAAATCAAACGAAGATTCTTTTTCATTCACATCTACCTCAGGAACAAAAATTTTTGACATAATATTTTTTCGAAAAATGACTATCTTAGCTCGTTAAAAAAACTTAAATTACGACTATACACATTAAAAAACCGTCTTTTATGCGAGCAATAGCCTAATTTGTATATTTATACGAAAATTGCGCTCCACTGAACCACACAAAACCAGTAAATTTAAACTATAAGTTAAATCAATATTTAAAGCTGCATCTCAAGCCAACATCTGAGCCTAGCACTTTAATTTGCATTAATTAAATCAACCTGGTCACGTTAATAAATAGGCCAAAATAGTCATACAAGCAATATTACCGAATTCAAAATTAACAAAAATAATTGCAATAATATCTATACATTTAATATCAAAAAAATATTTTTCGCTTTGAATTGTTTTAATAACTGGAATACACCCAATAATCATTAGTCGCGTTTCCAAGTAACCCTGCATCCCATTACGGTCCTGTTGTTTTATAGTCCGTGCACAAGGATAAAATTCTGTATCTGTATGCTTCACAAATTCCGGGTAAATGATACGCTCCCCCATATGGGTATAAATTAAACCGTTTTTTTCGTAAAGAAATACCAATATTTTCCATATTATAACAATGGTATGAAAAATGACGTTCTGACGTTTTTACTTTAGGGAAAGTATTTTGGCACCATCCTTTTTTCTATCCACTTAATGACGCAGATTTAAGCTCACTACTTTACAGGACGCCCCTTACGTCCGCGATAAAGATCACAAACAATGCGTTACCATATTTATTTTTTCGGAGACATAGATATTGCAGCAAGAATCAGTAAACGTCTTGATCCTCCTCTGCGGTATGGTGCATTCAACGACCAGCCAATGTCTCCGGCTTCATCCATAAATATGGTTTTTATCACTCAAAAACCATAAAAGGCGAAGACCCCTAAAAAAGGGGTCTTCATTGTTGGGCTGCCTAGTTTTGGTGCATTCAAAAACACGCATACGCTTATGATGGTATTCGGGCTAATACTAGCCACTGGAGTTCACTTACTCCCCACCACCCATTTAACTTTATTATACCTATTTATCGTTGCGGTCAACGATAAAATATCTGGTAACCGCATCCAATTAAAACAAAATGTTAAAGTCATTATTCTCAGGCAATATATCGACGTCAAATTTTCAGCGATCAAACGTAATATTTAGCATAGTGGTGAACATGATCTATGGCATTCAAATTTACGACTTACATAATAGATTTTCTAAATTAATATGCTTAAAATTCGTCAACGTCTCGATTAATTAGGCCTTAGTCTAGTTTGGATGGATGCCCACCCTCTAAAAGTTCACATTCATACTGCAAGCAAGTCAGGATACTTGGGCCGTGAAGTTCGACAAGTTTTTGTGTTGACTCTGCAACGAACATTGCGTTCTCGCAAATTCGATCAACCAATGTGACATCGCATCCATTATCCATTGCATATTGCCATACAGATTCTAGCGTACGGCCAACATTCGTTTTCTGAAGAAACGGTATTAGCGAGCGCTCTCGCTTTGCTCGGTTTGTCAGTATAGGCAAGAATGTTTCAATCGAATCACTTGGGTCAATACGCAACGCCTCGCGCGATAACCAAGGCAAGCCTTTATCCCACAGAATACCCCACTGCCAGGCGTACAGTTTCAGCATTTCCGGCCATTTGTTGTGCGCGGCACGCTGGACAAGTTTGTATATTGGCGTTTGTGTATCTGCCCAAGACTTGGAGTAATACTTCAATCTTCGGTATGTAGGCCAATCGCCCTCATAACCTAGCTGAAAATCAGTTGAATCGAAATCTCGCAAATTAAGACCGTTACTCGGTTTTCCTTCGACAATATCTGCTATCAAGTGAATATTTTGGAGAGGAATTTTCGCATTATTTTCAACGACGATAATATGTGCTGACCGCTTTAAAAGCTTGGCGACACGAGTCTCTAAATCTTGAATATCTACAGCTTTCGGCGCTCTACTCCCTTTTAACCAAGGATGACGTGCATAACGTTTTGTATCATCAAACGATAAATCCAGTTGTTCTGCTAATTGTTCAAAGGTTAGTCCCGTTAGATCTCGCGCCTCTTCGATCAGCATCGCGGAAAACCGAGACAAGGCTTTATTGAGCCTAAAACCTCTGTTTGGACCTTTATTCATCGAAATCCTTTCAACTCAAAAACTGGCCCTTTTGTGAAATTTCATGACGCCATAGTCTACCGACATGTTAACAGCAAATCACTGGTGATTTCAAATGGCAAAAATCGAGACAGACTTCAGGCAAGCGTTTGGGAAAATGGCCCCACAAGCAGTCATCTCCCGAGCAGAACTCGCAGCACTCCTAAGTACGACGGAAGGCGCCGTATCACAGATGGCCTATCGTGAAGAGTTACCGAAAAAAGCTTTCCCAGAAAAACGCAGGGCCTGCTGGTTTGTCGCAGATATTCGCCGCTGGCTCGATGAAAAAGCAGGCAATCGCCTTCCAAGTACAGCGGCAGTATCACAAAATGAGCTGCCGAAGACCGGACGACCACGCCTTTCTGCGGATTGAGGCGCATGAGTATTCGAGCTATGAATTGGGCTTGGGGTCAAAAGTTGCCCCCTACCCCTAAGCTAATCCTGATGGCATTGGCGGACTCTGCAAACGATCTAGATGAATGTTGGCCTGGAATCGCGTTTATTGCAGATAAATGCAGTGTCTCTGAACGCACTGTACAGCGCGTACTTCAGCAGTTCGTTAATACCGGATTAATGATGGTGACGCCAAGATACACAACAGCCGGTCGCCAAACATCAAATGGATATCGATTGCGTCTGGATAATCTGGTTAGCCCCGACAAATTGTCACCCCTGCCAAGTGCTGTTGAAGATAAGGGTGACAAATTGACGGGGACGGGTGTGACACCAGTTGTCACCCCCGTGGGTGACATAGCTGTGTCCCCCCTAGAACCACCAAAGGAATCTGAACAACAACCACTACATTTCCCACGACAGTTGTCACCGGCAGAAAAACATTCGGTACAGAGTTTGCTCTACGACGTAAATTCATCAAATGCGCAAGCATTACTCGATGAACTTGCTGATGCACTTGAATACAAAACCATTAAAACAAATCCGTTACGTTGGTTTCATGCACTTGTAGGAAAACAAAAATCCGGAACATTTTTTCCCGTTGGAGGAGTTCGAATTGCAGAACGTAGGAGAAGTATTGAAAAAGAACGAGAAATAGCAAAAGCAGCCACTCCTCCCCCCAACAAAAGATTGATCGCAATATCGCCAGAGAAGCATTAGCTCAGGTAAGGCGAACAATGGGAGCAAGAGATTCACCGGAAAACGGGAAATCTCGAAATTGAATGCGTGTACACGCCAAACTGGAGAAATAAAATGCTTCATACAGAATTACGCAAGAAAGTTTTCGTATCTTTTGCAAGCTGCATGGTCATTTCAACTGCCAACGCCGGCAGCGAAACCATCGACATCAGCGTCGATTAGAAATGCAGGGCATGTACTTGCATCGGCCCCAGCTGCAGTTACTGCATCCATGCCACCAAGCGAGACAGCAAAGACGGAATTGCCAAGCGAATCGTGTAATGCCGCGCTGGCAGCCAAGGCAGTCCGCAATGAAGTGTAGAAAGCCTGCGGTTCGGGCGGCGGCTCAGTGCAGACCAATCACAGCAACGAGTAAGGTGTATCGAAATGAGAAAAGCAGAAAAAATCGCAGGCTTTGCGGTCGAGACATTTCCACACATGAAGAGCACCCAGCTTGAATGGGTCGTGCAATTCCGTGATTTGCCCAATGTCAGGGCAACTGGCGCCAGTTTGCCGGAAGCCAGAGAACGGTTGGCAATCAAGTGGGAAAAGACTGCAGACGCTTTCAAAGCTGCTGGCCTTGCTGTGCCGAAGCCAATTCGGCCCAGAGGGAATAAGCGGATTCTGGACACGATCCGCAGGCTGGCTGAAGGCCATGGACCCGAATTTTTTAGGCCGTTTGCAGCCGCTGTGCAGTGTCAATGCAGTGAAGGTGAAGTGAAGGTGAAGTGAAGGTGAAGTGAGGGTGCAGTGTAAATGTAGTAAACCAAAATGTTTTTGTAGTGCAGCAGTAGTGAAAGTGCAGTGCTTTGGCGCACTTCTGGTGTAGGAGCGCTCTAAAAGTGCTACAACTTTGATGTATTTCTGGCGTACAGGTGTGTGAAGGGATTGTTGTCCCGGAAACGTGTTGCAGGCCTCACAGACATGAACCCTAGTGGAACATAAAGGGTGTATTGCGCTGCTTCTGTGTTTTTGGTGTTTTTCCTTGGTGCATGCCGCTTAGATGCGTACTGCATATTTTGAAAATGTGTTGCGAATGCAGGACGACCGTGCAACACAACAGAAAGGAGGCCACATGGCCGCGAAACAAACCTATTCCATTCGGCTTGATGCCGATCAACGGCTTCAGTTGGACGCCAGGGCTGAAAGCATGGACTTGCCAGTTGGCTGCTTGATACGCCTTGCCATCGACGCATATCTGAAGCAGCAGGAAGAAAAGGATTACCTGTCTGAGGTTGAGAAGCGCATCGCAGTCACGATTGATCGACTTGCCCGTCAGGTAGCGAAAGACCGGGCAGAACAGCAAATGGTTGTCGGCATGTTGGACTATTTGAGGGAGTGGCTGGCATTCACTCTGCCGACGCCGGCCGACAAGAACCAGGCAAATGTCCTTATGCGCGAGCGCGACAAGGTTTTTTGGGAGCGGCTGCCTTTGCAATTCACAAATACGTCGAAAGCAAAGGTGACAACATTTTTGGAAGAAAAGACGCAAGCGGCACTCCCGTGTCCGGCATGCGGCACTGGGTCGTTGTTTCCCAAGGAAGGCAAAAAAGGGCTTTATTGGTACTGCAGCAATTTGAAGGCATCGCCAAAGTGCGAAGCAACTTTTCCAGACGCTGATGGCCGGCCACTGTTCCCCAGTGCCGAAACCACTGGCCAGTATTAACGTAACTCGACAGACCAGGAGAAATCAAAATGGAAAACCAAATCAGGATTGATTCGGCAATGGCGATGCTGACGCAGGTAGCGTCCATCAGCCACGTGTTTGATGAAGACGCGGCAGAGCTGGGCTGTGGCCCGATTCACTATGCCTTGGAACTCGATGACCAGCTTTATCTGGTGTGCGAAGATGATGACACCGAAAAAATGGTGGTCGTGCCAGTGGAGTGCTGGGAGCTGGGCAATCTGCTGGAAGCGATTGACAATCCTCTTCCCGTGTTGTCGTTTCGATAGCTGGACGGCGAATCTTTTGAGAAGGTGGCAGCACGAACGATTGCGGCGTTCGCACTGCCAACCACAACGGCCCATTAAGAGATCTGCCATGACCCAACAAAGATACGCCAAGAATCCGGGAGGCTGAAGATGGCTTTCTTCGTGACTTATGTTCGCAGCGAGGCCCAGGGTGGAATTAGCGTATTGGTCTTTCCCATGCTGGTCAGCCTTGCGTACTCGTCCTACGTGCTATTGGGGGGCAGCGAATAATTGGTGGGGACGAGAGACAAGCATTCCACTATCCAAGGGCAAGCTTCAGTCTGCAGGTGGTACGCGCCGCAAACATTTGAGTGGGGTGCACATGAAACGGTGGCTTTCCGGACTCGACCAGATTGCATAATAGTTGGCAGCCTATAAGCCCCAAATCTGTTAAAATTTCCATCAATTTTTCAACGTCCGGTAACTGTCAATGAATCAACGAGTTGGCTATGCCCGTGTTTCGACAGATGACCAGAACCTAGACCTGCAACGCGACCCGTTGCGCCTGGCTGGGGTCAGTTCCATCTGCGAAGAGGCGGCGAGCGGAAAGACGGCTGTTCGACAGGAGCTTGACCAGTGTCTGAAGTCGCTGCGAGCTGGGGACACTCTCGTGGTGTAGAGACTCGATGGGCTTGGTCGTAGCCTGACGGACCTTCTCCAGATCGTGGCGGGCTTGGAGGATAAGGGAATTGGCTTCGAAAGCATCGCGGAGAAGATCGAGACCGGCAGCGCGACGGGGAAGCTGCCTCTGACAATGGCTCCACCGCCGGGGCCGCCCATCACATCGAAGTCGGCGGGTGCAGACTTGCACGTCGAACTGCGCCGCGGCGCGATCACGATGTCCATCATCTGTCCGCGCAGCGCTACCGCCGAATTCGCTTACTGGACCCGCGACGTCCTCGGGTGAGCCGGTTGCCATGGCGGCGCATTCCGATGGATACTTATATCATCTAACCGTATAGCAAAGAGGGAGACGTCGTTTCGACGAAGAGGCATGTCAATAGAAATCATCGGCCAACAGAAGTACCGCTTTCAGGACCACGTATGCACACTTCTGGCTGTGCTCGCGTCTGGGAATCCTGGGGCCACGCTGCAGATCGAGCCCAAGGATGGCGAAGATGCACTTCTGCAAACCATAGAGGGCGGCGTTGCCAGAACGGTGGAAGTACAGGTGAAAGGCTCAACCGCCGCCATCACGCATGACGTTCTGGCGGATTGGCTTGCACACTATCCAGCCCGCCGCGCCAGCGGATCGCTGCTAGAGCGGATTTCGAGCGACAGCGGCAGGTCGGTGCTTTTTGTTGCCAGCGGTCGTTGCAACGATGCCGTCGCCCCCCATGCGGTGCCCCTGTCGGTCCACACAACGCAAGTTCCAATGGGCGTGGTGACAGCCACCACAGAGCGCGGAATGCGGGTGAGCCTGCATAACTACGAAACCGGCACTTCATCGACTGAATCGACGTTGACTAAACGACGTCGAGCGGACATTGGGGCACAGCTAGTGGGCACACCTCCAACTTCACTGCAGGCAGCTCTTCAAAGGGTACTGATCACTGAACGGCTCGACGAGCCCGAGCTTCTACGACGTATTCGAGACGCCCTCGAGGATGTTCACCGCGTAGTTCCGGATCGGGTCGAGGAGGCGACAAGACGTATCAAAGAGATCGTCGTGAAGGAGAAAAATACCGACGTGAACGTACTCCCACAGGTTGAAAGGGTAATCTCCTGGGGCTCGGAGGTAGACCCGCTGGTGGCGGCGTCCTACGTTTCCAGAGGGGAGGAACAGGCCTTGCTGGATCGCCTATCGCTCGACTCTGCGCTCCTCCTCACTGGCGCCCCTCGTGTTGGAAAAACCTACTGCGCTCGCAACCTGGCGTACTCGCTACAAAGCCAGGGCTACAGCGTTCGAATCTGTACGGACATTTCGGAAGCGGAGCGCTACCTTACCGAGCCTGTCACTGGCAACCGAGCCGCTCTCGTGGATGACCCACTTGGAGGCGCGCACGCCGCGGACAACGCTGCACGCGAGCTGACACAGCTGAACACCCTGATTCCAAAACTTGTCAACGGCAGGCGACTCATCGTTTCTCAGGCTCAGGACCGCCTCCTGCAGGTCTCTCGATGCCAGTCCGTCTCCGACGTACGCACGGGCAAGTTGACGTGGGTGGAAATGAGCATTGGTACCAATGACTTCCTGGGCGGCCTCTGGCGTGCACTGACTGCCGACTATTCCGTCCCGCCGGCTCTGGGAACGTTGGTTGCAGAGGCCATTAAGGCTGGGCAACTTGACTTGGAACCTGGCTGTCTCGTCTACCTTGCGGCCAACCACGACGGTGTCGACGCGGACGCTCAGCTTGCCGACGTCATAAGCCACGCGCGTCAGGACTCGAGATCTCTGGGCGACGCGTTGCGTGAGGAGCAGCTCGCACCTCTGATGAGCGCGCTCGCGATCGCATCGACACCCTCCCTGCGAAGCGCCGAGCAGGAGCTGGCATTTGTGCTGGACGACAAGCGCAGCGACCGTCCCGGCGAGTCCAACGTCAAGGGTGTCATGTCCTCCTGGCCTAGCCGACGTTCGACCACGCCATTGGCGCCGCCAACCTACGTGCCGCTACCGGCTTTGTCTGATCAGCAGATCGGTGACTTGGATCGCCTTGAGCTTCGAAGGATGGTGAGCCGGGTATCCAGGCGCTACACCTTCAGCCACCCGTTCTACCGGGCCAGCGCCGAGTCGCTTGTGGATGCAGCTACAACCCGGTCAATCGAGTCGGCGCTGTCCGTTTTGGAACGGGCGCTGTTCACGCTCGATGCTGATACCTCACGTGCAGCGGCCACCAATCTCGGCTGGGTATACCGAAATTTGAACACAGAGGAAGGTCGGCAAGGAGTCGTCAACATAGCGGTTCGCGGGTTGCATTCGATCTTCCCGGCGGTACGTGACTTATGTTTTGAGTTTCTCGCGCGCAGACTGGAATCGCTGTCAGTGGATGAGCAGGCAAAAATGCCTAAGTGGGTAAGCAGCGTGACCGAAATGAAGCTTTCATACGTCGAGTGGACAGAAGATGGTCAGCCACGCATCCCGTCGCTCACTCACGGAGACTTCCTGGAAGTTGATGCCATTCCCGCAACTGTTCCTCACGCAGAGGTGGCGAATGCGTTGACCCTTCTGGATAGTGATCGACCGGAGATGCTCTCCGTTCACGATGCTGCGAAAGCTGTGATGTTTCTACAGCAGTCACCCGGGGGGCTCACGCTTCAGATGGCGTCTCGACTTCTTAGCTTTGACACCTCTATGGTCCGTGCGCCAGTTGTGCACCTCTGGCTTGGTTCCCGTCGAGAAGGCGACGAACTGCTGTTGCAGCGCATCTTCAATGAGCAGCACCCTTCCGTGACCAAGGCCGCATACAAGGGCGCACTGGAAGCGTGGCCAAACTGCGGCGAGGCACGCCGCGCCGCACTCATCAGTGGTCTGCAGGTGATGGCTGACTCCCCGATCTCGGCAGCGGTCCTCATCGGCAGTCTAGTGGTCATTGCTCGCGAAGAGTATGGAGGCTCCAAGACCCCTTGGCCGTTGTTTGAAGCTTTGATGCCAAAAGTTCTCCGCCATCTGCCGCTCGGTGCCTCGTTCAGTGACGTGCGGCTATACGACGTGATGAATGACGCCATCGGGAACATCTCTAGTCAGAGTCTTCTGGAAATCATTGACCATTGGATAGAGTTGGTCCATCAGTACGCGTTGTCTGGTACCCCGAGCGACTACATGCTCGGCGTCACGGACATTCTTATCTCGGGTGTGCGGAGCGAGACCGGCGAGAGAGGAGCATGGATCGAACGCCTGCTTGCAGTGCCAGGCACAGCAAGTCGGATCCGTGTCGTCTCGGACCTGGTCAATGCTTGGGACGACCTGACGGACGTGGAACGCGCGCGTCTGCTCAAGCATTTGACGACAGCGGACCTTGATGTCATGTGGCTGCAAGCAACAGCGTTGACACGCCGTGACGTCCCATCGGAAATCCAGAAGACGCTTCTGCCAGCTGGACTCACATTGGCATCAGCGCCCGAGGAGATCATCTCTGGGCTGCCGGACTCGCTTCTCGAAGCGTGTGTGCATGTCTTCACTGGCGACCATCCCGTCATTTATTACGTTGGCGCCCACGGATCTAGAAACATTGCCTGGCAGGCGGTGATCCGGAGGATCGTGCGCATGCCAGACCACAGCATGTTCGAGATCGCATGGGAATGGCTATCATCAATGGGACAGGAAGAGGAACTGGCGGAAGTAGCCGGTGCGCTGGGCGTCGCCCATGCAGAGCGCTTGGCCGGTCTGTTGCTCGAGCGCAAACAGCACACGTCCGGCGAGTTCATGGCGGACGTGTGGACCGTGCTCTTCGGACTCCCCGTGGGCAAAGACGTGACGTCAGATTGGCTTACCCGGATGGCGGCTCTCGCGCCCAACGCTCTGGATTCGCTGGAGGAGCACAAGAGCTGGATTCCTGAGTCGCATCGCGACGAGTTCATGTCGCATTTCGAAAGCGACGTTGCACTGCGGAAGTTGGCTGTGACTTTTCTGCAGGTGCTGAACGTCGCTCAAGACGGAGATGATGTCGGTGAGGAGAATGAGGCCGAAGACGAAGACGAGCTGGCCACTGCAGGCCTGCAGGTGAAATCCCAAATGCTGAAGTTTATCGAAATCATGGTCGACAAAGATCCACCGAAGCACTGGCAGACGTATGACATCGTCCTCAAGTTCATGGAACTGGGCAAGTCCTCCGATGACTTCTTCAAGAAGAAGGTGCAAGAGCTTCGCTCGCGTGCTATCGAGCTGTCCCAGGATCGTCCAGCAAGGCGAAGGCAGACTCCGAAGAACTGGCAGGGGCGCTCCTGAGTCGGCCTTGAAACTCCCCGCCACTGGCTAAAATACCGGCCTTGTGTGTAGCGTACCTTCGCAAGCTCGCTGTATGGAACGGGAATCCAGAGAAGATAATTGGTCAGGTCATCGAGAGGTTCAGGCTCTCAATGTAGTTGGCACCCCGTTCTCAAACATGGCGTATTTGGACTCCCCCAATTCAATAAGAAATTGATCGAAACGTCTAACCAAGAGGGAATGCTTACAGTCGTATATCCTGCATCTTCAGTAGGCCCTGCTTTGCCCCCTGCCAACATGGAATCTATGCACGATAGGGCCACATTCTACAAGCTACGGGCAAGCTGCCGGAAGAGTTATATGCGTTCAGTTGTTGGGGGAGCGACCGGTCGCTGGAGCCGACTCGCGTTGGCAGGTTATCGTTTGAGACTTGGCCATGCTGCCATCTATTGATGCCTGTACCGTTGATGCCAGCTCTCGCTATTTTTTCGCAGTTTGATCGTCCCGCATAAATTGTTTTCTTCCATCAGCCAACTCCTCTGGCGTCGCTTGTTTAGTCAATGCGTAGCCATGCAAGTAGTGGGCGAGAATTTCAGTCGATTCGCGAAAGCACTCGATCACTTCGATCTAACTGAATTCAGGGAAGCCTTCATCAATCTCCGAGATTTTGAACGAGACGAGGCCATCATCTTTTCCGATCGCGCTCACGGACGCGCTGACGTGGGCTCCCGAGAAGTGAACATATCCGCTGAGTTCTGAATATACCTTGGGAAGCCAGGGGTGATCTTGGGTTTGAGTCTCCACCAGATAGGCGTCGGAGAGCTGTTTGCCTTTGCGATCTTTCATTTTATTGATCTGCTTGCCCGCAATCAGCTTCGCTGCGAAATCGTGAGGGTTATCCACCAGCCACGCGGCAGAGAAACGCAACGCGGTATCGATATGGGTTCTCAGTAGAGTTCGAGCGACGACCAAGTTCCGTGATTCGATCATCATCTTAAACCCGCTGTTCGCGCTGATTGCGCGCTTAACGGCGCCGTTCGCTACGATGTCTAGCGGAAAAATGGTCGCGCCTTCGTAGCAAAGCTCCTTGTGATACAAGTTGAGCAGCGCCGCGCGATCGGCGTCAAGCTTTGTCAGTAGGAGCTTAATTCGTTCTGAGTGTTCACGGTGTGGTGGCATAGTTGGCTCGTGTCGTTGTTATCTATTTTAAATCACATTATCAACGCGGACTAAGCGCGGCGTTTGCGAATCGCCTCGCGTCTTTTTTCGACGTCGCCGCGCCATGCATTTAGCTGCTCAATATCGTCAGAAAGCTCGTCAGGAGTTGGGGTTGGGAGGTGCGCCCCCATTGCCGGATCGTGCGCGAACTTTGAGCACTTCGTCATGCCAGCGTCGATCTTCTTAAAGTCTTCATCTTCAACGATGACGGAACGAAGTTTTTGCGTTGAAATTCCCTCTTCAAAGCGCGTGACTGTACCAAACAGCAGCACCTCTTCGATCGCACGTTCCCACGCCAGCCTGAGGTTGAAGTAAGCGTCGCGGGTGAGGCGTACGTGGCCCTCGTCATCGCCTCTCTTCTTCGCAGCTGTCGCGCGAGCGAGCATGTCTCGTAACGCTCCAATTCGTTTGGTGGTAGGCATAGCGTCAAAAGGGACCCGTTCGGATTGGACGCCGAATCCGGCAGCAGATTTCCGGATGCACTGAGGATCGACATCCAATCCTATTTCAGCCGCGTGTTGCTGGAGGATGCAAAGGAAGTAGATGTCGTGCGTGAACACGATAACCTGCCGTGTGAGGGCTTCGTGCGCCAAGCGCTTGGCGACATGCCAACGGCGGCGGTGATCTAGCGACGAGACAGGATCGTCGAAAACGACGCCGCCTAGCCCTTTGCCCAGGTTCACCTCGGCTAAGAAAGCGGCGATGGCTATCGCTCGCTGTTCGCCTTCGCTCAGGATGTCCTTCGCGGCCAAGCCGCCGGGCGTTTCCAGCACTAGCTTGTATTGCGTTTTGCCTTTTTGGGTTTCCGCCTTCATCTCGGCTTTTAGCTCATGCACATCCAAGGCTTTGAGCTCGCGGTTCAATGCAGCAACCACCTCTTGAGTAGCCACAGAGTTGGATAGCTCCGTTGATTTTTTGGAGATACCGGTGGTGGCGCCGGCTTTTGACGAGCACGTTTCAAGTTTCTCGATCAAGATCTGTCTTTGAATGGCTTCTAGAGCCGCCTCCTTCAGTTCGGACAGCCTGATACGAGCGTCCAGCTCAGTCTGCTCGGCGACCATCGCTGCTTTAGCCTTCTCGTCGTTGGCATCATCCAAGGCCTTGGCTTCGCCTTTGTACTTTTCTGCGATTTCGATTAGTCGGGCATACGGATCTTCTGTCAGTCCGCCAATCAGTCCCCAATCGCCGTCAGCTCCACAGGCTTTAACAGCAGCGGCTTGCCGCTCAGTGAGAGAATTTTGCAAGGCTTGGCACTGCCCTAGCAGCACAGCATCGGTTGCCTCGAGTTCTGCGGTGAGACCAGCGTCAATCAGCAGATTGAGCGAGTTGCTGCGCATCGCGTTGAATGCCTCCACGGCAACAGCCCGCGCGACTTTCTCAGCTTTCTCTGCTTCTTGCTGAACGAACTTGTTAAATGACTCTAAGCGTTGGGATCCCGCTTCTCCCAAGGCGTTTTGGCACAGAGGGCATTCGGATTTCGATCCCAGGTGCGGGAAGGCTTTGTCGGCATGAGATTCGACGGCAAACAACCGAGCTGCCTCGAACAAAGCTTTCCAGGGTTCTCCGCCAGTACCAGGCAGAAGCCCAGGCGTTTCTCTGAACGCTTTGCTGGCGACCTCCGCCGCCTGCTTGGCCGCGTTAGACGCCGCCACGAGCTCCCGAAGCCTTCCCAACTTTGCGTCGCTTACATGCGCGATAGCCGCGCTTATTCGCGCGCCCAGGTCGCCGTAGCGCGTCGCTTTCGCCCGCAACTCCAACGCTTTTTGTTTGGGATCGCGTTCGGCGAGCGCCTTCGCAAGAAAGTCCTGGCGCTCTTTCTCAGCGTCCGTCAGCGTCGCGAGCGCCTCCACGTCAGCGGGCTTCGTTTTTGCGGTGATCGATCGAACCAAAGTGCCTGCCTTGGTTTGTGTTCGGCCCAGGGTGGCGAAGATTTCGAGATTGGGGCGGATGCCGCCAAGCTCAGCGGTCGCCATGGTTTTCAGCTCGGCGCAGAGCGCTACTAGCTTGGCAAGGATATCCAGCCCATATGGGATGTAGGCGAAGTCGCCTTTATTGTCCACGTAAGCGCGAGCGCAATGGGAGTCGAAAACGGCGATGGCGGAGAGCGGGTCGGGCGCGGGCTTGTTGGCAACCCATTGGACCTCGGCTACTTGGTGATCAATGAGTAGCTCGAAATTTGCTTGAGGAACTCCCGCCGTGCCTGGTGCCAATCTGGCATCAGGATAAATCGGCTCGGATTGATCGCGAGCGCGGCATGCCTTTTTAAGCGCGCGCGAGTATCCTGACTTGCCCGCGCCGTTCTCGCCATAGATCACGCTTAACCCAGACTTTGCAATGGGAAGACGCTGGTCGGGCGCCAGCGCGTTGACGTTGCGAAGGTTTTTTATGGCCTCGATCTGAACTAGCTGGCCGGCTGGTGCGGCGCCAGCGATCTGTTCTGCCGCAAGTTTGCCTGGCTTTCGTCCTTTGGGATCTGCGATGCCATGCTCTGTTTTAAGTAACGCATACAGATCTTCGTGATCCTGCGCTGACAGCTCCGTTTGCGCGTAGATGCGGGCGATCGCGTCTTGCTGCCAGGCTGGTTGCGCCTCGGCCCATTTTTGGATTTCTTGCAGAATAGTCATGTAGCCTCATACTGTTATTTTGTCTATTTAACTTGATAATAGTAGTTTATAGTAATTATTGAAGGAGGTATGTATTAATTTTTTTGCATTTAATAGCAAGATGTAATTCGCTATTTATCTTTGTGAAGCCAAGCCTTTTAGCCGAGCGGCGGCTCGGGTAGATTCCTGTCACATGGGAGCAGTCGGCTGCGCGGAATTTGAACGTAAACTGGGCTACCGTTGTATTTGTAGTCGCTTGAGCGACTTATTTAGGCTGATTATTGAAACTTATTTTTGCCTGCACCACGAGCCCAATCCTGGTTGAGTCGCAGAGCGGCCCTCTGACTAAAGTTGCATTCTATAATGTGTTGGTTTAGCCTGAGTCGGTGGCAGTGGTGTGATTCGCGGTTCGGCTGATTTATTCTTAAATCAGGCAAAATAAATTCATATGGTATTCCAATCAAAGGTTTGCAGCAAACCCGTGCCAGTATTGGGTCTTTGCATGCCATTTACAATTGAGTGGGAATTATTTTTTGCCTCAGCAATAATTTCAAAACATATTGAATACGACCTAGCCATGGATAAGATACTACTTTCACTTTTCTGATCCATGGCACTAAAATTGTCATACTTATTTCGCGCTTTAAAAAAATCAAGCTTTAGCTATAACATCTGTCTAGAGAAAAAAATCTAACTAGCCCAATTTATCGAGTAGGCTTTCTGGCTTGAGGTGAGTATATCTTTTGAGCATCTGCATACTTTTGTGACCAGTAATGCTAGCGACCTCCATGGGATGCATGCCCTTTTCAAATAGGCGCGATGTTGCCTCATGCCGAAGGTCGTGCCATCGAAGGTTTTCAATACCAAGATTTTTCATCGTCAACTTCCAAATACAGAGAACAGCATTTGGCGTCGTGTTCAAAACTAAGCCAGCTGAAGATACCGGCAAACATCCGCTAGCTTCCTTAATTTGAATCGATTTGAAAACCGTAACCGCGCGTGTTGATAGCGGCAACATCAACGGAACACCTTTGTTTTCAGGTGCTCGCGGATCAAATGGAAATTTAATCATTCTCGCTTGCAAATCAATCCACTCCCACTTCAAACTAAAGAGAGTTGCCTTGCGCAGACTCGTTTCTATTGCCAGATCAAATGCATAGGCAGCATAACGATTACCGCTTGCTGACAATTTTGCGTGAATTATTTCGTACTCACCATCTAGCAAACGTCGATCGCGGGCGTTACTACCGCTTGGCTTACGAATATTGTTTAATGGGTTGGGCAAGCCTTCCATGCCCCACTCTTTGCGTGCGATTTCGTAAAGGTGGTTAATGAGCTGCAACTCAAGGCGGATCGTGTTTTCTGCCCTTCCCTGTTCGCGCCTCGCATCGCGATAACGTGCGAAGTCTGCTCCTTTGAGATTTGCCAGCGTTCGAAAGCAAAGATCATTTTTGAGCCATCTATCGATCCTGCCATTTTCCTGGGCTGGATGTCGTTTCGTTGGTACGATCTCTCGTTTATACCGCTCTAATGCCTCACGCAAGGTGGTGCGCTCAGCTTCAGTGCGGTCGATATACAAACCTGAGTCCATTTCAGACTCGACGCGTCTTGCCCACTGTTGCGCCTGTTTCTGCGTGTCAAACGTACGATAGGTCGCTTTGTATCCTTTGCGGCGAACTTCTGCCCTCCAGTACTCGCCGCGTTGTTTAATGTATGCCATTTCAAGTTCTCCAGAAATTAAAAGATTGCTTGGTCTGGATTTTTTCATTCCGGCAGAATTCGGGCAAAGGCCAGTTTTTGAACGATTTTAGGGGCCACAGAAATGAAAAAAGCCCTCACGATTTCTCGTAAGGGCTTGATTCAATTACTAAAATTCTGGTGGGCCTCCCGTGAGTCGAACACGGTACCAACGGATTATGAGTCCATACTGTTAAATGACTATATGCAACTATAGCTTACTATTCAACAGCTTATATTTCATTAGATCACATTAAATGCGCATTATCTAACTAGACGGTTGAACCTTTGTTGAACTTTCATCATTTCTATTGAAGGCAACAAGTAGCATCAAATTACCAATATAAGGATTTTCAGCTCGCCACGTTACTCCTGTTTTATACAACCATATCAAAAAATAATTAGCTATAAAACCAATTCAACTATATGACTACATTCGGCCACAATATCACTAACAATTTGCCAACTTTAATTAGTCCGACCTCAATCGAAATTAAGGAACACTTTCACACTAATTTTCTTATCCTCTGAGCTCTTTTTTTGGTCGACAATTTTTCTCATGAGTTATCTACTTTCCCAGTACGACGAGCATCCCAAAATAATGGACGCCAGTTAATGGAATTTCCATTAAGATTAACTCTGCCTGTCAACCAAAGCAAGGGAAGAACTGGTTTTGGAACGCTAGAAGCAAATACAACTGTAGAGGCAAAACCAAGTGCCCCGAGCCCCCACCGAGTAACTTTCTCATCTGAAACCTGACTTACGTCAGAACCCTTTTCTTTTTGACGGCGCTCAAGAAATGGACGAACAAGTTGTTTGCCAATCTGTAGGCATACATCCATTGCATGTAATGAATCATCCCAATCAGCTTTAAAGCGAAATGCATAAGGCTCGATTTCCATATCAAGCGCATCTCGAATTTGTTTGTCGTTTTGGTCTATGACATGTGAGAAACAAGTATCAATGCCAGACTTTAAAAATGTGAAATGGTTTTCAGGCTTTGCAGCAGCAACGTACAAACGCCCGATACGCTCTCGTTTAGCAAACAGCCTTGCAGCAATTAAACCGGCATCACTTGTTACTCCATACTTAAAATGAAGTTGAATATTTGACTCTTTAAAGACTGTAGTTAAACATATTGCATTCAATCGCTTAACAATTTCAACACCACTCCAAAGTCCATCCTCATAAATATACAACACGTCGGCTTCTAAAGCCGCTATTTGATCAAGCTTTTCAATATGAATTTCCATTACATCCTCGGGAGGATATAAGTGCTCCAAAACGTTTCTAATTGCGATCGAACTACTACCAGGCTCGCCATCTTCTATAAAGGCGTGAACGACCTTGTATCCAATTTTTTCGGCATCGGATATAGTAAATGCAGTTCTAAGCTCATGTTCTGTTACGACACGAAGTCCCTTCAGCAGTTGCTTACCAATTTTTGAATATCCGAGCTCGGAAAATTGTTGAACCATTACATCTGGTGATGCACATTGAATACTAGATTTTTCCCACTCATTCATTGCATAGCTATACCAGTGTAATTTTCTTTCCTTTAATTTACTCGTTATCTCTTTGAGAAGAGTTTTTAAAGAAGCAACCCTTTTCAAAGGAAGATCTTCTTGCTCAAGAAGTCGCAAATCGACACTTACACCTTCATGAACAATTATAAGTTCATAATTTTTTTCGACAAATTTTCTTATTAGTTCATTAGAATTTTCGTTTGAATAAATTTTTGCTTCTAAACGAGGACGCTTTTTGTCGTTTAAAGTGAAGATTTCTATAAAATTTTTCCAGCCGTCAATAGCAACATCATTGATTGATGTCATGACGGTAGAGTGTTCACTAGACTTAATAACAAGAAGAATTTTTTGATGATTCGAATTGTAAGTATGCATATCTAAAATATGCCCATCACTTACTATATTGACGCTTCAACGCATCAGCAAATTCACCTGTGGGAAGCTTAAGCGTACGTAATTCTGACATTGAAAGCTTTTCTATTACTTCCAAAATCGCGGATCGGAATTTTAAATCGTCTATCTCTACTGCGGAAACTTGCTCGTTAATAACTAAAACTTTAGGTGATTTGACATCTACCTTTTTGAGCCCATTAATTTTTTTTCTTGATAGCTGAGAACGTCGAATTAACTTAACTAAGTCTTGCTGAATTTTCGGATCAATTTCTTGAACCGTCAGCCGCTGGCTAAACAGTTCTTCTATTTTTCGAAGTCGGTATTCAGTCCAGCTCCTATAATGTTCACGGCCAAGCTTCCTAAGTGCAAGGGACCAATCCGCATAAGAAGCATCCATATTCAGTAAGCCGTCTCCAACGTTACCTAATGCAGTAACAAAATCAATACGAATTTTATTAAGCTCATCAGTTGTCAAACTATTAATTTTTATTGATTCTTCATCTATTAAATTTAATTTTTTTATATCTTCAGTTTGCAAAACTGATCCACGTAAAACCAGCACTTTTGAAGAATTTATATGAACAAAGGTACGCCATAAATCAGGATCAATTTCTTCTGATTTTGATGAATTGGATTCTATGATTGAATAAATCATATCAGAGCCTTGCTTATGGCTAGGGGATAATAGATGCGCCAAATGGATATCGATAAATTTTCGTAACGCACCAGAGCCAGTTGGAATGTTCACGACCTCACGTACGTTAATCTCAGGAGTTTCTGCTATGATAAGCTCGCCAAGAAGCGCTCCAGAAATAGAGTTATCACCTCGCCCCTTTATTGCCGTAGTTATTTTCTCAATTGCTTTACTCAGTGCATCATCATTCATTTTTAGCTCCGAAATGATAAAGGCCCACCAAATAATGGCAGGCCTCTAAGTTTTTCTGTGAAGCACAACTTTAATTTAAAAAGTTGCAATTGCTTTCTCTATATAGACAATTTTGCCAGTAAAGGGGTCTAGTTCAATACCGCGTAACCAAGTCAGCAGAAGGTCCGATGGCCATCCAGTGCAAATTTCCTCCCGAAGAATCCCGCGCTCCATGGTGCGCACAAATCCTGCACTGCGAATTAATTGTACATCATTTCATGAAATTCTCAAAAAATTTTGTTTAAGGGGCATTTATGCAATGGAAAATAATTGGATATTTTATATATTTACTTTAAAAAACTACAAATAATCGAATATATATATGACGATGTAAGCTATTCCCCTTAAAAGGGATAGCTATACCAAAACCATTGCACGGAATACATTACTGCCACTCATTGAGATTTAACCAGCCACCGGTTCCCCCACAAACACTGCATTCCCTGCCTTCATCGGTCAATTTTTTTGAGCTTGTTTCAATTTCTCTTCGTAATTTATAGAGCCCATAACGGATAATATGCATCCTTAATTTGAATTAACTATAATTTCTGTACCTGCAAAACAAGTAATATTTCCGAACGGCTATTATCGGTACCTTTAGTTTGCATAAATTTGGGCAAAAATGATAAGCCGTCATGCGTGCCGCTTTCTTTATTTTCAGTCAAACCACCCAAAATAATTAAATCACCATTCTGCATGGACACACTGGTCTTTAATGCCCGCTTAATCAATGTTGGCGAGTTATTTACGCCGGTAGTAGTTGTCACAAATTTGGAAAGCTGTTGGTCAATATTTAAATCAATAACAGACTCATGCACTACCGGCTGAATATCAAACAACACGCCCGATGAACGATAATCAACCGACTGAACAGCCTGGCCGGCACCGGTAGGATAAGCAATCGCCCCCAGAACAGGTACGTCTTGGCCGACCGAAAAAGTACCTTTTGAGCCGGACCGGATTCGAAGCGATGGCGAAGACACAACCTTAAAACGGCTATCGGTTGACAGTGCAGAATAAATCACATCAAGCGATGCGTTTTTAAATTGCACGAAACTGCCAACACTCGTCGTTGCACCAATACACCAACTATCTCCATTCATTGCTCTGAAACATAAACTAGTCGCGATTCAATCTGTTTTTAACATCCAGCCACACCCCATATTCAGCTTGCAGATTATGGAGCCCAAAATTAGCACAACTAGTGCAAAAATATCAAAATATAGGTTACTTTTATTTTTTAATATGCTAGAAAGCATAAATATAAATTCAACATTACTCAAAATAATTCCGCTATGCAGCTATTTGCCTTGCTTTCAGTCATTGACACAATTGAGCGCCCGGCGCTCACAACAAATGATCGTTATAAATTAAATTCATAACAACATTTTCTCTCGAGCGGATGAGATATTTCGAGAATCAATCAAGAACTAAGAAGCCATGAAAAATAAATATCAAGAACAGTTAAAACGACTGGCTAAGTTGTACCATCAAAAATCTCATCGAAATCATTTTGAAGAAGGAATAATTGTTCGGCATCTTTACGATCAAGAAAATCCCCAAAAATTGTCCTATTGGGACGATGTTGTATTTATATTAAACGATTACCGCGTTAACGTTGCGTGGACTCATCCGCGTTTTGTTTATAACGAAAGAGTAGAAGAAATAGCCCGCGCAGAGTGTACACACTTGGAAAGTCCAAGCATGCTGGATTTCATGGCTGATAGTTTGCCAAACTATCGAAAAATCGGCAAATCAAGAAAAAAAATCGTTTCGTACACGACCGAGCGCAAAACACATGATGATTATTTTGAGTCTTTACGTGCGAGCGAAATTCGCATCGCTCATGATCCAAAGAACGGGATTTTCATTGCGCCAAAAATATCAACCGCATGGACAAATTGGTCGCGTTTCGTGAGCATCTGCGTACCAATCGAAGTACATGGAACTGCTGATTTACGCGATCTCGCAAATTTAACAAAACGACTCTTGAAGCGCGAAACGTCTTTAGAGCAGGAATTCCCAAAATATCTGTACAGCCAAAAAAACTGGAATGCTGAATTTCAAAATAAAGACGAAATTAAATTTTTAGCACACACAATCAAACAATAAACTATTACACAACAGGCAAGCGAATTGAATCATTTAAAGTCTACCGTTCAGGCATCTGACCATTCGGTTCTCTCTAGCGAAAAACGCCATCGGAGAATCGTCTAGCAAGCTTGTCGATCAAACTCAAATCGCCTCTGCATGGACTAGCAACATAAAAAGCTATCAGAACCAAAGAAAAAGTGACAAAATAGAAATTTATTTTATTTTCCACGAAAAAACCATGCGCGTAAGTTCCGCACTACTAAAAATAATTGCCCTTTCTATTTCATATGCAACGGCAAATGCATCTGAAGTTCAATTTGATACTGAAGATGCTCATGTGATTGTTGTGCGTCCGGTAGATTTGTGGTCTGGTGATACTAATCATTTAGATTTATCGATGAAATCTATTCGAATTAGAGAGGTCTCGTATGAGGCATATGACGGAAGCGGAAACTATTTGCGCGGTGGTCCTTTGCTCTTCCAAAGTATGTCTGATAACCCGATTACAAATGGAGTTAAAGAGGAATTAAAAAAATTAAACACTTCTTTAACAACAGAAAATTGTTACTATTTTAAGGTGCAAAACGCTGTAGCTGTCGAACCGGCTGATTTTGCAAATTTCATGAAAGTACAGGAGCAGTTATATAAAAAAGTTGTTATATCTCAAGGGAATCCCTCAGAACTGCAAAAGCATGTTGATAGAATGAGATTTATTGGTGGTGTGTTGTCGTTCACGTCTGTGGCAATTTCAATGGATAAGTTTGGAAGCCTTTTAGGAGCACAAGCTTCAATGGGTTCGGGGATATCAGATGATATCTATCGTACTGCGTTTAAGTCGCGTGCTGGTCTTGCGCCTATCGTTTTGAACGATTTTGATCCATCTGAATACAAACAAATTGATGTTCGTAGAGTCGATTACTTACCAGAAATTACCGGTCAAATAATTATTGCTTACAAAAAAGAGAAGACACCTGAAGCCGAAAAGGCGGCATTGATCAAAGCAATTGTAACTACTACTGGTGCAGACACTACGCCCGAAGAAGTAGAAAAATCCCGCGCTCAGGATTTTGAAGCACGTCAAAAAATCTGGGATCAATGTGTCGCTGATGGCAAGTGTGAGAATAAGAAATAATACTTAAAAAGCAAGACCAGCCAATACAAGGAATAATACCAAATGAAAAATATCTATGAATCTTTTGAACTAGGATTTAAGGAAGGCTGGTCGTCTTTCTGGAGTCCGTTTATTTTTATGCTAAAACAGTTAAAAAAAATCAGATTTTAAAATATAAATAATCTTAAGACTTTTATGGAAAAGGTTGTGTGATTGACGATAAGTAATAAAATAATTCATCAGAATGACTAGAAATATCTTCATACATTGAAAAATATGAATAATTTCGCATGCGAAAATGAAAAAACACGGCACTAAGCATAAAAAATCGTCAATTACACAACCAACTGCGATATATCTTCACATGTTAAGTTTTAATCAATAAGGCTCACTTAGATGATCCCTATTGGGATCACGTATCAAATCATAATCACTTTCGCATGCGAAAGTAAAAATAACAAAAAAGCATCACAAAAAAGCAAAAAATAATTTGAGAAAAATTAAAAATATCAAATTGTGAAACTGAAAAACAGACGTTAGATGTAGACATAAATATATTCCAATCGCTAAACACCACTCATATCAGGCTTGACAGTCAACAACAGCAAAATTTCAGTCTCATTTCGATTGAACTGCTCACCAATTTTAAATCCAAACAATGTCTGCTTACTCATAGTCTGACTGTTCGTATTCAAACCACCAATGACATACACAACCCCTGGACGCATCATCAAGTTCCCAGTGAGATCACGTTTCAAAGTTGACGGATTTGAGTTCGGCGAGGGTACAAAATCACTCACAGTCTCATGCAAATTCACATCAACAGCATCAAGTCGAACTGTTGGTGTGACCTCAAAAATAACGCCCGCGGTGACGCTTTGAAGAGACTGTAGAGACTGGCCAGAGGCATTAATTGTGATCGGGCCAGGAATCATTACATCCTGACCGGTCGTAAAACTCACTTTTTGTCCGCTTCGTGCAAGAACACGCGGTCGAGACACAGAACGAAAATGTGAATCTGAGTCAAGTAAAGAAAGCGCTGCAGAGAAATCAGGCAAATTGAGCGATAACGTATTGTAGACGGAAGAACTTGAAGTCGAAGTTGCAGAAATTTGCGAAGATGTTGAATTCGTCGGTTGAGCAGAAGAACCACCACCAATGCTGACTCCTATCTTCGAATTAAAAAGTTTGAGTACGGCGTTGACCGCAGAACCAGCAGAATTCCCGCTTTGATACTCATACAGCGCGGCACTAATTTCAACTTGCTGATACGGTACATCAAGAATTTGCAGCAATGCTTGGACTGCATTCGCTTCATTTCGCGGACCATAAAAAATTAGGTTTTCTACCGTTTTCGACGTAAGCGCGGCACCGTTGGTACCATTATCCGGTACTTGCTGAACGACGCCCGGTGCTTCTACTGAGTTGACTTTCTTTTGATGCGCAAATGAACCACGAGAAAACGCGATTGCGCATTGATCAGCAAGCTCGACCGGATCTCTGAAACGCGGTCGATAGATAAATTGCTGCCAATCTGCACGTTCATCTTTCTGAATATGGCGCACCACATCATAAGTCGGGTGATTTTCGAAAGCGACGCCGATCCGAGAAAATACATCGTTTATCAAAATCTTTGTTTGCTCACAAGTAAGCGACGTTGTTTTCAATGTCAATACGTCCTCGATTTTATTAAGATTTGGATCAAACACTAACCCACGCTTTTCACACTGATCGTAAAAAAGCATCGCAAGCTGTTGAACCGAGATTCGATCGAGTGACAACGAAAATGTCGAAATAACTTTCGCATGCGAAAGTGAAGGCGTAGAGTTTTCAGCTTTCTCACTTGCTAACGAGATATTGGAAATGAAGACAAAAAAGATAGTCAACAACAAGTTTTTATTAAAGTTCATCACTTAGCTTTCGTCGTCTGTGAAAAATTAAAACTAATCATCTTTCCGTCCAACGCTGCAACTGTCTGCCAACCATCGATAACACCACCAGTCATGTGACGACGAATGAGTCGACCGTCCAACGTTTGAAATATGACAATCGTTTCGCCAATTTTTGGATCAAGCACGGCAACAATACGAACGTCAGAAATTGACGCCGTTTTTTCTGCTGGATTTTGAATAACAGCAGACTGATTTGAGATGGCTTTCGTGTTAGATTCGAGCGACGTAACTGCAATTGCTTCGTGTGGATTTCTCAAGCGTGATACGTAGTTAAAGAACCAACGCCCACAAAAAATTAAGAGACAAAACCCAACAAAAATTGATGCGAAAAACCATTTGTTTTTAAATAAATTTTGTCGATCATCAGTGACAGACTCAGTGCCGCCGACACCATCATACGATTGGTAAAGCGGAAAAATATTTTTATCGTACGACTGGAGCGGCGATGTTGAAATCAAAGTGCGCTTGGACGGCTTTCCTTCATAAGATTCGACGCGATAGCGGGAAGAAAAACCAAAAACTTTCAATTTATTAAAAATCAAAACAAGCTGGCATACACCTTTCAAAAATCGATTCAACGAACCGAAATCTTGAATGATGATGAGAAGATCGCAGGCAACGCCATTTTTTGAAATATAGTGCCGGTGCATACGAAAAAAATTCATATGCTCCGAAGTGAGTTTGTCATTGTCAGACCAGTACCGCCATGCCTCGTCAATTACAACAAAATCGCCAGGCTGAACAGTAGATGGACCAAGTTCTGGTAGCTCTGCAAAAATCTCGCCAGTGGATCGATGAAAAAACCACTCAGCTTGGAAAAATTTGCTCTCGCGATGTGCAGCTTCTACCAAACATGAACCTATGTCGATTCCTCGTTCATTGAGCTTTTTAAGCTCTGGCAAGAGGAGTTGGAACGCTGTCCTCGTGAAGCTTTTGCCAGCGTTAATCACGTACTCATCCGCATAATGTTTCAATTCGCGAAGCGGTACAAATTGCGGAATGTCGAATTTAAAATCCGATGATTGTTCACTCGGAAAAAAATTGGGCTGAAGAACGGACTCATTCGAGACGTGCAAAACATGCCCCAACTTTTCGGCATCAGCACCGCCGTCTATCAAAAACTTCCGGATTTTTTCTGAGCTAACACCGCTGATGTTCGTTACTACTCTACGTCCAGCTTTAACGGCTGGGAGTATGCCATTTTTGACGGCTTCATAGCTTTTGCCGGAGCCCATCACACCAGTGTAAACATTGATCGCCATTGCTCACCTTTCTAAAAAATTAGCCAATCAACGGCATACGACGAATTAGAAAACGATAAACTATCGCAGTCACAACCAGCGGCGCCCCGCTAGAAAAACACATCAAATCTAAAAAAAACCATGTCCCGGTGTCCAATCCAGTGAGAGCACCTGACATTGAGCTTGGCGACGGGATAAAATTTGTTAGATAGCTAAGCAAATCTGCGATGATGAAATAAAGTGCGAACATCACAACAAATTTGACAATGATTTGTTTGAAAATGAATGCAAGTACTTGATAAAAAGCTGACAGCAAAATTCCGTACATTTTTTTTACTCACTCTATGCTGAAAGAATAATAAAAGCTGCAATGACAAACCAACAAATCATGCAAATCGCGGCAATCGCTGAGCGCCAATTCTCAGCGATGATGCATTGTTCACTAAGATTAATATTAAAAACATGTCCAGCAATGGACGGCGAAATTTGCCACGTGGGACAAATGCCTTGGTGTGTCGGGACAGTCCATGCAGTCCAAGCCGACATCAAGTTTTGAATTGGTGCAAAAATTCCGCTCGGCGGCTGATCGAGGGTGGGAGGCGGAATGCCTGGATCAGCACCAAGATTAACCTGCGACGCGCTTCCGCCGGGGGAGGCCACTGAAGGACTGTTAGGCAAAACAGCAGGTGAAACCGGAACAGTGGGGGAAGTAGTGGTGGATGGGAAAAAACCGTTAGAGCCTGGAGGAATTGGAGTAACAAGTGTTTGGACTGTTGGAGTGATGCCGGTTTGAGATTCCCAATTAGTGACATCGCTCGGTTGAATAGCAGTAGATGTGCTGTACGGTAATCCAGAGAATCCTGGCTGCATTGACGCTTGCTGCCAAAGAAAATTAAGCATCGAAGCGAGCGTCTGCGTATTAATCGCTTGCTGCAGCTGAGTCTGAGAAAGTAAGCCAATCGCTTGCGCCATCGTCTGATTTGCTGTCGTCGTAGTCCCAGACGCAGAACCGATGCATTGCGTGCCATTTTGTGTTGTTCCGACAGGACACGGTGCAGAAGATTGTTTTGTCGCGGTCTGCCACACGTAGTACAACACGTTGTTGTAAGTCCACGTCATATCGAGCGAATAAAGCGCTGGATTCGGATTCACGTAATTAGTTGTTGAAAAATAAGTGACTGCGTAAAAGTAAGGAGGCGATGTCGTTACAATTGTGAAAGGAGTATTTATAGAGCCAGCCACAATGTTGTTTGCAGTGACAGATGCACCTTGCGCAAGAATTAAAAGATTGCTCGGAGTCGCCACGGCAGGAGCAGTAATAGTGATCGGCGTAGTGCCTGTGCCAAAAGCCCATTTGACAAGAGAATCTGTGCCCAAAGCAAACAAAGTGCCAACCACGCCAGACGCCGCTGCAATACCAAGAGCAGTGCCCCAAACCGGCAAGGAACCAGCGGCAAGGAGACCTACACCAGCCCCCGCCGCAGCTACAGTTGCAGCTTGGCCGACACCATACAAAGTGCTGTAAATACGCGGATCAGATGCAGAAAAACCGCGGCTTTGTAAATTGTTAGAGATTATGCCGCCCATAGCACGTTGCATATTTGCGTACGCTGGCTCATTCAAAGTTGACTGTGCGTTGGCGGAAATAGAAAGAAGTGCTGACAGTGCAAAAATACTAATTGATTTAAACGCTTTCATTTCAAAATCCTCTGCAGCCGGTTATAAAAGACCAGCCGCACAGGGCACCGGCTAAAAAAAATGCAAAGTACCACCACTGTACGTCCATACAAACCTCTGAATTTTTTTTAAAAAAAGCGGGAAAAAACCCCGCCAAATGGACAATCAAAAATTAATCGTCATCATCATCGGAATCGCCAAAGCCGTCTTGAAAACCTTCATCAAAACAGTCTCGCAAATCTTGACGATTCCTTGCACGCTCACCGGCATCAAACCCTTTGTCATACTGCTTTTCATACTCGTCTTGGAATAGAGACCAGCCCATTTTTAACCTCCAAAATTTTTAAAAAAAGGGAGCGTCCCCCCTTTTTTTTTAAATGAAATTAAATCTTTGGACGGAACTTTGATTCGACCAGTCGCGCGCCCCACAACACGACGCCGACGCCAACCAGCAAACCAACGATTACCAACCCGGCGCTCTGAGCATCAGACATGCTAATTGATTGCGCCAAAGCAGTGGCAGTGGTTGGGACAGTTGTGGACGGTACCGATTGTGCAAAAGAAATGCCAACGACGGAAAACGACGCGACAGCAACAGCTGCATTTTTCAAAAATTTGTTCATTTGAATCTCCAAAAAAAATTAAAGTACAACATAAAAAATCAGTGATATTTTGACCAAAAAGGTCTTAATAAAACTGAACCTTTCAGTCCAAGCAGCCAAAAAAAACAAACCGCTCCGAACGAAAAACTAAAAATTGACCCGGCGACAGCAGGATCAAACGGTAGTGCTAAACCGTCAAAAACAACCTGTGAAGTGGAAAATGGTATGTAAGAAGAAACAATATAAGTATTCATGCCAGAGGGACAAACTGGACTTTGAAGAGGTCCAAAAATTTGCCCGTTTCCACTTCCAGGATCAGTCGATGAGCAGACCACCACATTTAAAATTTGGCCTGCACTCATCTCATTTCTTTGCTACATCTTTTGCAGCATCAGTCAATGAAATCAATCGCAAGTTATGAACAACTGTGACCTTTTTTTGTTCTTTGCCACTGCCTTGAGTCAATTCTTCAATTTCAACTTCAACCTCAATCGGGCCAGTCGAGAGCAAATTAATATGCTTAATTTTTTCAAAATTATCAGCAAGCCCCCACTTGACACTTTCATAACCAAGGCCAGTAGTTCCACCTGGGTTTTTCTGTGGCGTCATGAGCCACAATGTAGTGCTGTCATAAACTTGACCGGTTTCTTTGATCGTCCCCTTCGATGCAAATGCATTCATCAGATATGTACGTTTGGTAAAGCGTGAGTTTGATAGAAAAAGTGACATGATTAGTCTTTCATAAAGTAAGTTTTAGCCGACACGGCTGGAAGGTTTTCAACGTAGTTAACTACGTCTTGAAATGTTCCGACGCTTGCTATTTGCAACAAGACAACACGTGCGTCAAACGGTTGACCGAGAACTTTTAACCACTGATCAAAGCTAACTGAACCAAGTAAAATTGCAGGTTCTTCTTGCTGCTCAGCAATTTGCTCGTCTGTTAACTCAGATATTTGAAATTTTGTTTTTAAGCCGCGCGACCACACTAATTGACGGCTACTTTCAATACGGTTTTCGCCCATTCTTGACACAGACTGTGCATATTCGACCCAAGCTTCACCTGCACTTTTATTGCCTTCACCATACCGTCCGAGCAATTCAAATGGTGACATTGATTCCGCTCTTGCAGACTTAAAGCAACCGCCAGCGATTTCATACTCAAGGCCCCATTTGCTTACATATTCACCGGCCGACGAACCTCCACGAACGTCAATTGCGAGTCGTGGTAAATTCCAGTCGTAGACTTTTTTAGCGGCATTTGCCCAGCGGCTCCATAACGCATCTCCGACCTCAATCCAGGAAAGAGGATTTTTTGCAAAAAGCAATGAATGAATGTGCGGATGCCAACCATTAATTCCTCGTGTAAATTCAAGAGCTCGGATCTGGCCGATAATTTCAAAATTGCTTCTAAAATTTTTAGCTGATTTTCCAGCGTTTAAGCGATCAAATAAGTTTTGTAAACGCTCAAGCACCTGCAGGCAAGAATCACTTGCGGCGTGAGGGATCGTGCATGTCAATAGTCCACAAACTCCGCCAGTCTCGTTTATCCTATTTGTTGCAATAAGCATTTCAGCGCGCCTGCGTACAGCAATTTTTTTTGCACATACAGCGCAATGCCAGATGCTGCCGCATTGCACAATCCCACCAAAGTGAGCACGTTTGTGGGAAATCGCACGATAAATCGAAACTCCATTTTTTTGATCAATAACGTTGACTCCACATCTCACAACACGGTATGCCGGAACCTCAAGTCCACTTTCTTTCATCCAACGAAATCTTGAAAGCAGCTTTCGTGCAGCCGATCGTAATAAATATGTCGTTGCAACCGCTTCAAATTGGTCAACCTCGTACAAGCCCGGCCCAATTTGTTTACGAATTTCGCCGGTTTGCACATCAACCTCAATTCCAAAACCATCTGGCAAACGCATGGAAGAAATATCTTTAGCTTCAATCATTATTTTTCTGCTTTAAGTCAAATGTATAAACACAGATAACCAAGGTTCTGTGCTTCTCAATTCAAAACGATCTGGATGAGACCACCAAACAAAACGATCCACGTTTTCATCACTTGCATATGCTCTAACTCTTTCAACAATCGATTTAGTTGTATCTATTAATTCAGACTCAAATAAATCAGTTTGCACATGTCCTTTCAAACGAGTCATTAAAAGTTATCTTTTTAGAAAGGTGACGCCGTTATCGCCATATATACCTAGACGGCGCTCGTTGGCGGTAAAAAAAGTCCCGTCCTCGCGGCGAAAGCCGCTGCGGGCGGCGATTTTTTTACCGCCAACCTGTAAGCCGACGAGCGCCGAAAATTTGGTGTGCAGATGATTTGTACGATTAGAAACAAGCTGTCCAAGATTCGAGTGAGTTGGACACCCCCATACAGTAGAAGGTACGGGAGCATCCATTGCATTCAATGCATCAATAAGAAGCTGCAAAGGTGCACGTCGACCGTTAGGAAAGAAGATCTGTACTCTCAGATTAATGTGGGATGGATAAATCGATAACTGATGTAAGCGTTTATGCTGGCGGCGCGCAAGCAAAACACAACTTAAAAAATCGTGCGATGCACCTTCAAACAAAAGACCAAAAACAGTCACAATTCTAAATAAAAATATGAAGCGAGCTCTAGAGCGCTTTGTCCGTGTGATTGCGGTCGGGTTTTGAACAGATGACAGCCAAAAAGGAGGAATTTCTTTTCCATTACTGCAAATTTCTACATTCATAATGAAAACTCCCGTTCTATACATTTCTTTTGTAGCAATGAGATATTAATAAGTGAATATTTCCCAATAGAAATTGTTGGGACTAAGCCTTTATTGCACCACCCAATGACTACTCCGACTGGCACACCAACTTGAGCAGCAAACCTCTCACGAGACACGAACGGGCTGCCACCAAAAAGATTGATATCAATATCCACAGTCTCTCCATTAAAAATCAATCACGATGGATATATATTTACACAATGCACGCCATTAATCAATATTTATTGTGATTATTTATCACATTAAGATTAAATACCCTGCAAAATACACATAGCGGTTAAAATAAATCACAATTTATTTATGGAGCAAATTATGTTGAGTGAGAGACTAATAAAAATTATTGATGCAGAAACACCACAAACAACCAGATTTAAAGTAATGGAAAACATAACCGGCATAGCAGCAAACTCATGGAAATCAGTTTGGCATCAACGCCAACGACCGACGGCTGAAATGATCGAATCAGTTGCTAAAAACTGGCCGAATTATGCTTACTGGCTTGCAACCGGAGATACCGAGCCAGAATTTGGTCATATCGCACCACAGAACGTGGAAAGCGAATGGCCCATCGAGAATGCACCGCCACAAAAATGGACGACAGCAGAAAGACTACTTAAACAGCAGCTATTAAAAGGCGTACCGTCTAATCAGTCGGAACGAAACGACCTCAATGAACAAGTGAGAAACCAAGTTTTCGAATTGAGATCAAAGCTGATGCTCCCAGGAACATACATGTGCTTTGAACGAATTCGGAGGGCTTTACAATCCGACTTAAAAGATGATCTATTTTTGTTGGAATTCGACGAAGAAATGCGCAATATCAGAATGAAACGGTATGAAGAAACACTATCAATAAACAAAGCAATATATAAAGAGCGTGAAAATATGAGTGCGACATTAAATTTGGAAGATGGTATCCAAAGTGCTAAATCCCTTTTCACAAATATTTTGAACAAACTTAAATTCCCACAAAATTAACAATGGCAATAATCCCAGTTAAAACAGGTTGGCAAGTGAATATCCAACCGGGTGGGCGGGCTGGAAAAAGGGTAAAAAAGACATTCCGAACGAAACCAGAAGCGATCGCATGGGAGCGCTTCGTTCAATCAAAAGTGCAACAACAACCCGAATGGCTTCCCCCCAAAAAAGACTCACGAAAACTAACTGATCTGATCGAGCTATGGTATCAACACCATGGCACAAGCCTAAAAGATGGGGAAGGAAGGAAACGAATACTAATTGCTGCTGCCAGTGCTATGGAAAATCCTCGCGCAGACTTATTTTCAGCAGATAAATTTGCTGAATACAGAATGAAACGACTTGAGGCTGGAATATCCGCAAATACGCTCAACCATGAACACGCATATCTGAGAGCCGTATTTAACGAGTGCATTCGATTGAACCATTGGCAAAAAGAAAATCCGTTGAAGCAGTTACGTGCCTTTAAACTTCAAGAAGTTGAGCGCACCTACTTAACAAAAGATCAAATTGCACTCCTGGTAGAACAATTAGAAAAATCAAAAAATATACATGTCGCATTAATCGCCAAGGTTTGCCTTGCTACCGGTGCAAGATGGGGTGAGGCTGAGTCGTTGAAAGTATCACAAATAAGAAATAACCAAATTTTATTCACACAAACAAAATCAAGTAAATCAAGAGCCGTCGCCATCACGGAGCGGTTAGCAAAAGAACTCATATCACATCACAAATTAAACGGACTCGGCGAGCGATTATTTACGTCCTCATACTCAGCGTTTAGAGAAGCAATTATTCAAGCAAATCTCAAGCAATCGGACGGGCAACTGACGCACGTATTAAGACATAGCTTCGCAAGCCATTTTATGATGGGGGGCGGGAACATACTTCACCTGCAAAAAGACCTAGGACATCAAAGCCTAACAATGACAATGCGATATGCGCACTTGTCCCCCGCACACCTTCAAGAGACTCGGCGTTTAAATCCGTTAGCCCAACTAAATCTCTGTTGAACTTCCGTTGAACCTTTACTGATTTACAAAATAAAAAAAGGGTTACGAATAATCGTAACCCCTTGTTTTTTAAATCGAATTCTGGTGGGCCTCCCGTGAGTCGAACACGGTACCAACGGATTATGAGTCCTCTTAAATAGGTATTTATTAGCGTTGATCTAAAGCGATAAATAAATACTTTTCCTTTATATTCAATGACTTATTAAATATCTGCAATTGACTCGCGTTGATTAAAATTGATTGATATATAATTTAAAATCCTACACCAGCCCTACACGGATTGAGAATCGTATGAAATGGAATAATTTCACCGAAAAGCGAGTAACCGGATTCAAATGCGCAGAAGGTAAAAAACAGAGCATTTTTTGGGATGGTAAGGTGCAAGGCTTAGGGTTGCGGGTGACCGCTTCAGGATCGAAGTCCTATATCTTTGAGACCAGCATCAACAAAAAGACTATCCGCATCACTATCGGCAATATCAGCACTTACACCATAGAAGAAGCGCAAGATATTGCCACCGAGTACAAGGCTCAAACGGATAAGAGCATTGACCCTAGGCAGGTTAAAGCTGATGCGCTAGCAGCTAAGCAAGCCGAAATTAACAGAAGGCTAGCCGCACAAATCGCGGCGGAGGCCTTAGCTGCAAAACACTCAACAACATTTAAAGAAGTTTGGGACGTATATCTTGCGGAGCGTAAGCCGCATTGGGGTGAGAGGCATTACCTAGACCACGTAAAGAAAATTGCAGCAGGCGGAGTTTCTGCGAGTCGTGGCACCCGAGGCCTTGGGGTAACGGTGGCAGGCCCACTTCATTACTTTGCTGATATGCCAATAAGCAGCATCGATTCTGAAACAGTAGAAAAGTGGGCAAAGCTAGAAGGCCAGAAGCGCCCCACTTCCGCCCGCCTTGCATGGCGTATGTTAAAGGTGTTTTTTCAGTGGTGCTATGAAGACAAAACATACCGCGACTTGATACCGCCACAGAACCCAGGCAAAACAAAAAAGAGCGGTGAATCATTAGGCAAGGCAAAACCAAAACGCGACAATCTTGAGTTAGCACAGCTAGCGGGCTGGTTTCATGCAGTAAAAAAGATAAGCAATCCCACCGTTAGCGCCTATCTACAAGCTCTGCTATTAACTGGTGCCCGCCCTGGCGAAGTCATGGAAATGAAATGGGCCGATATTGAATGGCGCTGGGAGTCTATTGTTATCAGAGATAAGATTGAGGGTGAGCGAACAATCCCACTAACCCCCTATGTATCCCATCTACTAGCCGCACTACCACGGCGAAATGAGTATGTATTTTCGAGTTCACAAAAAGATGTTGAAATCATTGGAAAACCTCACCTACTGCACAAACAAGCATGTGACGCCGCTGGACTGCAAGGGCTTACATTACATGGCTTACGCCGTTCCTTTGCTAGCCTAGCAGAGCAAACCGAAGCGCCGGGGGGAGTTGCTGCACAAATTCAGGGACACAAACCGCAGAGCGCAAGAGAGAAAAGTTATATCGTTAGACCTATGGATTTTTTACGGAAATGGCATTGCATTATCGAATCATGGATTTTAGAACAGGCACAAATTGAGTTTATACCAGCGCCAGCAGGCTTAAGAGCAATCAAATAATTCAATCCTCACCAACAATTGATATCATTAAGTAGTATCATTAAATATGAACAGCAAACACTTAAAAACACTAACCGATATCTTCACCGACCCCGTAGGCGGTTCGCTTGAATGGCGCAAGATGGAGGCGCTATTCGTCGCCTGTGGCGCTGTCACTATAGAGGGTAATGGTTCACGGGTGCGCTTTGAATTAAATGGGATTGTCGGTACTTTTCACAGGCCGCACCCTGAAAAGGAAGCAAAACGGTATCAAGTACGTGATGCAAGGGAATTTTTGATTAAAGCAGGGGTAAAACCATGAACATAATGACGCACAAAGGCTATTTAGCCAAAATTGAATACTCAGATGAAGACGCACTCTTTATCGGCAGACTAGCGGGTATTGATGACGTTATTGGCTTCCACGGTGAATCAGTGGGCGAACTACGCGCCGCTTTTATTGAAGCAGTGGAGGACTATCTCGACACATGCAAGAAACTCGGTAGAAAGCCACAAAAAACCTACTCTGGAAAATTTCTTGTGCGAGTAGAGCCAGAGATACACGCCCGCGCTGCTATTGCTGCACAAGCCGAAGGAAAAAGCCTTAACGCTTGGATAGGTGACGCAATTACAAAGATGCAATTAGCTCATTCATAAATAACAAGTTTAATTCCCAGCCTAGCTTTAGCGGGCGAAAAGTCGGACACCTTCACCGACCTGGCTGGGAACCTCATTTTTGAAGGGTGACACCTGAAGGGGTGCAAATGAAAAATCCACTTCCAGTTAACAATCTTATCGAGGCCGCCGGATGGCTATCCGAGTCAACAGGCTCACAATGGTCAGCTAACGGGCTGTTAGGTGAAATTCTACGATTGATGTTGGAGGCCGCGAAAGAGCAGAAATATTTCACCCCTATTTTATATATCTCGCTACCTAAACCCGTGAGGCTCTATTCACGGCGCTTTGACCCCGACACCTGTACGATCCAGTCAAGAAGATGTGAATCATTTGAACTACCTTACATATCTAATTACGAAGATGTTTTAGCCCTATGCCAACATGGATCAGTAGAGCTACCCTACCCGCTTATGAGTACGCCTTGGTCTGGTGAGGATGATGGCGCGCTTTGTATCGATGCAGAATCATTGCCTGATATTGGGATAGACGCCTTACGGATATATGCAAGAGACCTACTAGTACTAGCAGAGCTAATTATGAGTCAGGCAACGATACAAGACCCAGGCACCCAAAAACAAGCATCGCCAACAACGATCGTCCACACGACAAACAAGGGGCGCTCTAGCCCCCTAGACCCGGAAATAAGAATTGCAAAGGAGAACGTGAAAAAGGTAAATGAGCAAAATGCGGATGACAGCGGGGCAGTGTGGAACGAGATAGTTAGAATGACTAGAGCAAAGGAATATAGCGCCCTTATAGGTTTTGTGGAGGACGAAGGTATCCAATACGAGGGCAAGAATTTTCGTGCTGGTAACGGGTGCGATATTTTCAGCCGCGAAAATCTAAACGACCGCATGGCGCGAGAAAGAAATAAGCGCTTAGCCGCGCTTAGCCGCGCTTAACCGCGCTTAGCCGCGCGTCTATCGCAAACCAATAAGCACACAAATAAAGTAGCTCCAGTGACTCGCATTGAGTGAGGCACATTTACACGGAGTTACTATGATTACTACTGAACAGCTGGCAGCAATGCTGCACCTCAAACCGCAATCAATTCGCAAGCGATATTGTGAGACAGGCGCATATTACGGTGTTCGCCCGACCAAACTCCCAAACGGCCGTTTGATGTGGTCACCTGATACCTTAACTTTATTGAGCGAGGGCGCAAAATGATAAACGCCCTCACCACAATCAGCAATGAGAGCGCCCTAGACAAGCGCGATTATATAACAGGTATTTACCCACCTAAGCGCAACTCAACCCGCGCCGAGATACTGGCAAACCTTCTTGACGGCCACACACTAAAGGCCATGGATGGGGTTCGGGCACAGAGTACCACCCGACTACCCGCCGTTATTCATGTTCTCGGTGATAAATACGATTGGCCTATCTCTCGCCGCGATGCCGTCGAAGGCACCAAAGACGGCCGCATTTGCTACGTCACCGAGTACTGGCTAGACCAGGACGTTATCGCGGCAGCGTTTGAGCAAGGTGCGCGTAAATGGATTCTATCGGTTAGAACTGCCAGGGAGCACCTTCGCACGCGAGCCCGCCGCTGCAAGGCCATTGCCGAACGGGCCAACGCCCGCCGCGGCTTGGTCGCGGCCAAGCGAATAACCGCCCGCCAAGAAGCAATCAATCAAAAAAAGGATAAATTAAGGGGTAGAAAATGCTAAATACAAAATGGGAAAGCATGGGCGGCTGGAGTCCATTAGCAGCTCTTAAGCAGGCGGGTGAAACTAAATGGCTGATAGATGGCATTATCCCTTCCGGCTCGCTTAATTGGATGATTGCGGCACCATCATCATTTAAAACGTTTGTTGCCCTAGATATGGCGGTCTGCATTGCAAGCGGTCGCGCATACCACGGACGAGAAACCGACAGGGCCGTTGTGCTTTATCTTGCCTGCGAAGGTGATAACGACATTCACGTCCGCCGAGCTGCTGCGGATATGGCAGCGAATGACACTGGCCCACTGTGCATAGTGCAAGCGCGTCCAAGACTAGATACACCACAAGGCATTGCCTCCTTGATGGCGATGATTTATGACGTCACTTATCACGGCTGCGGGTCGAGCATAGAGTTTCCTGAGATAGAAACTTACTACCGCAAATCACGAAGTGAATACCTAACACCGGAGGAGTTCGACATATACGAGAGCCTTCTCGATGAATCAGACGAGAAATCCGACGAGTACTCGCTTCGCATTTCGCGTCCTAAGTTCAGTGCGTGGGATGAAGCTATAGCGCGGGTCTATGAGGATATGAATTTACAGTTACCCGGTGGAGTAGACCCCAAAATAGCGAAGAATGTTTTCTTGGTGATTGACACCTACAGCCAAACCAGCGCCGACGATACGAAGGGGACAGTGAGCCTGTACGTCAAGACCTTGAAAGACCTACAGGAGAAAGTAACGGCGGCAGGCGGCACACTTACGGTCTTGGTGATCGACCACACCACTAAGAGCGGTGAAAGCTACATGGGAAGTCTAGCGAAGGAGGGCGATAGCGATACCATGATCGAGGTAAACCGACGCGGCGATGATTACGCAGTGACGTTGAAAAGCATCAAAACGCGAAGTGCTGCATGTTTTGCGCCCCTCCATCTGGGTCTTCAACCGTTCACCTTAGAAGACTACACCGACGCACTAGGCAGGCCACTAACAAGTTTAATTGTTGTCGATGGGGAGCAGTCGCACCGCATCCGCAAAGCGGCGGGCTCAAGTGGTGACACCGCCGCCGCGCTAGTGCTGGCGCTGCTTAACGAATCGGGCACATGCAGCAAGGCCGAGCTGAAACAAGTTTTTATAGCTCATAACTCAAACAAGCAAAAAAATGCCGATTCAGTCTCGCGTGCTTTTATTCGCGCCTTCACCAGCCTTACTAAAAATGCGGTTATTTTGGAGGGTTCGGACGGCACCGTAGCCCTCCCCGAAAACAGCGTTTTAGCTGGGTAAATCAGCCCTTCGGACAACGGACACTACCCCCTTACATAGTAAAGGTGTGTGTCTGTTCGACCTGTCATGTCCGACCATAGGAGGACGGACATAGGCATTTGAATGTCCGATTCTAATTTTCATCGCTGATTTACAAACCTAAAACCACCGCGTTATAGGTGAATACTCCCCTCCCCCTTACCAACAAGTAAAAAATTACGTGCAAGGCTTTGCACCTAACAGGTAATTTATTGCGCGTTGCCTTCGGTTAGTAGTCTGCGAACAACAACAGCATTTTGACGGGTGGGAGATACATGCAAGCCCAGTACGCGCGCGCGTGAGAAAAGTGAAAGCGGTGCAAGTTACACGCAACCGCCTTACACCTTAAAAAGAAACTAAGACCAAATACGTCCACATCATCCAAAATCCTACACCAGCCCTACACGGCGAGAAAAATGAAAGGCAAAAACAAAAAGGGTTACAAGCCTAAGCATGTAACCCCTTGATTTTGCTACTCAATTCTGGTGGGCCTCCCGTGAGTCGAACACGGTACCAACGGATTATGAGTCCGCTGCTCTAACCAACATGAGCTAGAGGCCCATTTTTTTCTTAATGTTTTGCCATGATATTTTTTAGTTTTATCTGTTCGAAAAATACTAAGCATTTTCAATACAAAACATTTGCTACTGCTAATCATTTACACCGAAAAAACGGCACAAAAAGACGCATTGGCGCTGAAAAAAGCAACGCCAATTATACAACATTAATTCCCTTCGAGGAAGCTCTTGAGCTTGTCGGAGCGAGATGGATGACGCAATTTGCGCAGTGCTTTTGCCTCTATTTGGCGGATACGTTCACGTGTTACATCGAACTGCTTACCGACTTCTTCCAAGGTGTGATCGGTCGACATTTCGACACCAAAACGCATGCGCAGCACTTTGGCTTCGCGTGGTGTCAGGGAATCCAACACGTCTTTAACGACGTTGCGCATGGACGCATGCAGGGCGGCGTCGGCAGGTGCCAGTGTGTGGTTGTCTTCGATAAAATCACCGAGATGAGAATCATCATCGTCACCGATTGGTGTTTCCATGGAAATCGGTTCTTTCGCGATTTTCATGATCTTGCGGATTTTATCTTCTGGCATTTCCATCTTGATGGCCAGCGTTGCCGGATCTGGTTCTACACCAGTTTCTTGCAGAATCTGGCGAGAGATACGATTCATTTTATTGATCGTTTCTATCATGTGCACCGGAATACGGATGGTACGGGCCTGATCAGCGATGGAGCGGGTGATCGCCTGACGAATCCACCATGTTGCGTAGGTAGAGAATTTATAACCGCGACGATATTCAAATTTATCGACGGCTTTCATCAAACCGATATTACCTTCCTGAATCAGATCCAAGAATTGCAAACCGCGGTTGGTATATTTTTTTGCGATAGAAATAACCAGACGTAAGTTAGCCTCGGTCATTTCGCGCTTTGCTTTACGTGCTTTCATTTCACCAGCAGACATGCGCTTATTGATATTGCGCAGATCTGGCAATGGCAATACGACGCGCACTTGCAGGTCGATCAGTTTTTGTTGCAGTTGCTGCACCGCTGGCACGTTACGTCCCAATATAGCGCTGTAGGAATGACCGGAGTTAACTTCGCCTTCTACCCACTTCAGATTCGTTTCGTTACCTGGGAATACTTTGATGAAGTGCGAACGTGGCATACCACAACGATTCACAGCCACTTCGAGAATTTGTTTTTCGATATGGCGTACTTCGTCAACCTGACCACGCAGGGTGTCGCACAATTTCTCAACGACTTTGGCGGTAAAGCGAATGCCGAGCAACTCGTTAGAGATGGCTTCTTGTGCTTTGACGTAAGACTTGGAGTTATAGCCTTCTTTTTCGTAAGACTTGCGCATCTTATCGAAATTGGTGGAGATGATTTCAAACTTCGCCAGGGCGTCGCGCTTCATCTGCTCTAACTGTTCAGCGGAAATCGCGGCGGCACCAGCGGCACCACCATCGTCGTCCTCTTCTTCTTCGTCTTCTTCCTCTTCTTCGTCTTCTTCCTCTTCCTCAACTACGGCGACAACGACGACAGGTGCTGGTTCATCGGTCGCGTTAGGATCGACCAGACCATCGACGATTTCATCAATCTTCATTTCGTCGGCAGCGATTTTTTCTGCTGCGGCAAGAATTTCGGCGATCGTTGTCGGGCACGCAGAGATTGCCTGAATCATGTCTTTCAGGCCTTCTTCGATCTTCTTGGCAATAACGATCTCGCCCTCGCGTGTCAGCAACTCAACTGAACCCATTTCACGCATATACATACGGACAGGGTCAGTGGTACGGCCAAAATCAGAATCGACGGTGGAGAGTGCAGCTTCAGCGGCAGCTTCGACCTCATCATCGTCAGTGGTGACGGTGACGACGTTATCGGACAGCAAGAGCGTTTCTGCGTCTGGTGCCTGCTCGTAGACTGCTACGCCCATGTCATTGAACGTGCCGATAATGCCTTCGATGGCTTCTGGGTCGACGACGTTTTCTGGCAAGTGATCGTTGATCTCAGCGAAAGTCAGGTAGCCGCGATCCTTACCGAGTTTAATCAGTGTTTTGAGCTTTTGGCGACGACGTTCGAGTTCTTCTTCTGTCGCTTCTGGATCGGAGGAGAATGCGTCTTTGAGCAAGGCTTTTTCTTTGGCTTTGCGGTCTTTTGCTTTGGCTTTATCAATTGCCTTCATCTCAGCGCGTTCTACCGCGTTCAATGCTGCGATTTCTTCATTTTCTGGCTGATATTCTTTTGGTTTGCGTCCGCGACGTCCGGGCACTTTAACGCCTGGCAAAACATAACCGGACGTATCAATCGCGGCCAACACCGCAGCATCGGTCGTCTGTGAGACGGTCGGTGCAGATCCAGTCTTAATTTCCTGAACTTCAGGAGCAGCTTTCGCTGATTTCTTGGTAGGCTTAGTCACTGTCTTTGAATCGGTTTTGTTAGTTGTCACGGAAGCTTTCGATGTTGCGGATACCGCTGGATCTGGCTGTAGCGATTCAGTCACGTCTCGCGCTTGCTTACCAGCAATCTGATGAGTTGCGACTTCCGCAAGTTTCTCATCACTTTTTGTGGCTCGGGTTGACGCTTTCACCGCGCCCTCTGCCGTTTTCTTTACTTGCGCTTTTTTGCTCGAAACAGGCGCGGTTACCTCTGCGACTATTTTGGCAGTGCGCTTGTCTGCTGCGGCCTTATTGGCGGCAACCGCATTGGAACTTGTCGTTGATGCTGCCTTGGTTGTTGCTTTGGATGCTACTTTGGTTACGACCTTAGCCGCCACCTTGGTTGGAGCCGGAATCTCAACGGCTACATTCACTTTAGGCGCTTTAACACCTTTCGCAACTTCTTTTTTGCTGGCGGCTTTTACTGCCGCCGAGCCGGATTTAGCCGTTGCTTTTACGGGCGCTGTCTTTTTATCGGCGGCTTTGGTAGCAGGCTGACTGGCGGCCTTAGATTGCGCTTTAACGTCGACACTTGTTGCTTTGGCTACTGCTGTCTTACTGACTGTCTTTGCTGCAGGGGCGGTGCTTGCATTTTTAGACGTCGTTGTTGCAGTTTTTTTAACTGTCGCAGACGTCAGTGTTTTCGCGGGTTTCTTCATTGCGCTAGCCATTGAATCAAACCATCCGGAACTGAGGAAGTCGCCTGCCTGTACTAGGTACAAATTGTACAAAAAGAAATGCCTCGCTGCCGGTTAAATTGACCTGCTTGCAGAACATCTCTGTTTTTGTTTCAGACTTCCCGAGACTCAGCGCCAGTGTTTTGGGTTACTCGGAGGAGCATTACGCTCACCTAAACAACACATTTCGTCGCAACTAGACACATTTGCGCGAAATGAAACAACCTAAGACCTTGAATCGTAAGCCTTTAATTATAGCATGCGGTCAAACATTTCTCTAGCCCAAAGCTAGACAAACGACAACTAAACTGATAAAAAATTAGGCAATTTTCTTACAAAGCGCTCTTGAAATTTTCATGTAGCGCCACCATTTCGAGTGCGAAATAAAGCGGAAAGTGATTAAAAGAATATCGATATTTCCTGATAGCATTAACCCATTCGATGGCAATTTGATGCTAAAAAAAACCAACAAGCTAGCGAATCCCTGCTTCAGTCACCGCCTGCTGACGTAAAGCGTCTTGCAGTTGCATGATTTCTCTCCAGCGCGCCTTATCTTCATCGGTACGCAAGCCCGACGCCACCAATCGCTCTGCTTCACTCTTGAGCGCCTGCGAACGGATTTGACGGATTGCACCGACCAACTCTAATCGCACCAAATCTGGATCAGTATCGGTTTGCTCCGCCACTTCAGCAATCAACCCATCATAATCCTGACTGACGGCCCTGAGTTGCTCGGCGAGCGCTGCAAACTGTGCGCCCTCACCCATACTTTGCGCAACGGCGACTAACTGCTTGAGCATCGCAGCACCATCAGGCGCTAACAACGCCGACTCAGACAAAGTAGCCTCATCAAGCATCGCAGACAATGCGGGATACGCGACCAGAATGCGCATAATCTGAAGCTCAAGTCCAATTGGCGCACTGCGCTTAGAACGCGGCGGCGCTAATTTAACTCGCGCCACGGGCTGCGACAATTCAAATAAAGCCTCAATTTCAGCCGGTGTCGTCTGCGTTATCTGCGCTAGATTTCTGACGATCTGCAATCGCAATCCAGAAGGCTGCATTGCCTGCAGCAAGGGCTTGGCATCAAACTGGGTTCGCGCGCGCCCCTCCGCAGAGCTCAGATCGTTATCACCAACCATTTCGCGCATAAAAAACTGCGACAAGGGCATGGCATCATGCACTTGCTGATCAAATGCTTCGGCACCGAATTCGCGAATAAAACTGTCGGGGTCATGCTCCGTTGGTAAGAACAAAAATTTGATGAATTTATCATCGTTTGCGTGCGGCAAACACGCGTCTAATGCGCGACGCGCAGCGCGCCGGCCTGCGCTATCGCCGTCAAAACTAAACACTACATGGTCTGTCTGACGCAATAGCTTTTGTACGTGGGTAGGCGTACAAGCGGTACCCAACGTCGCCACTGCTTGCGGAAACCCCATCTGTGCCAGCGCGACCACGTCCATATAGCCCTCGGTAACCAGCACATAGCCAGCCTCGCGAATTGACTGCCGCGCTTCAAATAAACCGTAGAGCTCATAGCCCTTCTGAAACAACGGTGTCTCTGGCGAATTTAGATATTTAGGCTCGCCTTGCTCCATAATCCGCCCACCAAAACCAATGATTTGGCCTTTGGTATTACGAATCGGGAACATCACACGATCTCTGAAACGATCGTAACGCTTACGACCACCGCCTTCTTCTTCGCTTTTATCAATCACGAGACCAGCCTCAACCAGCTCCGGTGCTTGATAGTCCGAAAACACGGACCGCAATCCATCCCACGCGTCCGGCGCAAAACCGAGCCCGAAGCGAGCGGCGATTTCCCCGGTCAGACCGCGTTTTTTGAGGTAGGCGATCGCCTGTGGTGCGCCACGTAATTGCTGCTTGTAGTAATCACCCGCCTTCGTCATCACCTCGGACAACGCCAGGCTTTTAGCGGTTACTTCAGCGCGTTGAGCTGGCAACATCCGGTCTTCTTCAGGAACGATCATGCCGTTGCTTTGCGCCAAATCGCGGATCGCATCAACATAACTGAGGCCAGAATACTCCATCAAAAAGCCAATGGAACTGCCGTGCGCGCCGCACCCAAAGCAATGATAAAACTGCTTGGTCGGGCTCACCGTGAAACTCGGGGATTTTTCGTTATGAAAGGGACACAAACCCATGTAGTTTGCGCCACCTTTTTTGAGTTGGACGTATTTACCCACCACGTCAACGATGTCAACGCGGGCGAGCAAATCCTGAATAAAACTTTGCGGTATCAACTCTGGCTACCAGCCTTGCGGCTTGTGCAAAATGTCATCGACACACTGAGATCAGCGACATCAATGAAATCAGCGCGTCAGTGCTGCTTTAACCAGACCAGACACTTTACCCATGTCAGCACGGCCAGCTAATTTAGCTTTGAGAACATCGATGACTTTGCGCATATCTTGTGGACCTGCGGCGCCAGTTTCAGCAACGGCCGCAGCCACGGCTGCCTGCACTTCTTCGTCAGACAATGCAGCTGGCATGTAAGCCGACAAGACTTCCAGCTCAGCTTTTTCGATATCTGCCAGATCTTGACGACCACCTGCTTCAAATTGCTGAATCGAATCTTTACGTTGCTTGATCATTTTTTCAATGATCGCCAGGACCATACCATCATCCAGTTCTACGCGTTCGTCAACTTCTTTTTGCTTCATCGCCGCAGTCAACAAACGGATGGTACCCAGTTTACCGGCTTCTTTAGCACGCATTGCTGCTTTCATATCGTCGGTGATTTGGTCTTTTAAACTCATGAACTACCCCAGGAAACTGAATCAGATAAAAACAACAAAACCCGCTGCGGCTGACCGGAGCGGGCATGCAAAACCTAAATGATACTACCCTGCATCGCACCTGGCATTGCCAGATACAACGTCAGAATTAATACATTTTCTTAGGCAATTGCTGACTACGAATGCGTTTGTAGTGACGCTTAACAGCTGCTGCCAGCTTACGTTTGCGTTCTGCAGTTGGCTTCTCGTAGAACTCGCGAGCGCGCAATTCGGTCAACAGACCGGTCTTTTCGATAGTGCGCTTGAAGCGGCGCATGGCGACTTCGAACGGCTCGTTTTCTTTAAGGCGAATTGTGGTCATGTAAGTTCAAACCATTGAAAGATTATAGGAAGACAGAGATAGTAACAGGATTTTCGATTTATGGGAAGGAATCTGATTAAATCTTACGCAAAAACTTTAATCGATCTTAGCAATCAAACCAGAAAGTCAACACTTCTTGCCTGCATTTTGAAATTGAGGAGGGGAGTATCAGGCAAAACATACGATTTGTCCATACAAAATCGAAATATTAAAAATATACTCCCCACTAGTATAAAAAATAACTTTCCACCCGATATTAATTTGACATCGATAAAGCGACTGCTGTGTTTTTACAACGCTAGGCCAGCCGCCGTGCCAGACGCCCATGCCCACTGAAAATTAAAACCACCTAACCAGCCAGTCACATCCACTGACTCACCGATAAAATACAAACCAGGCACCTTCGTTACCATCATGCTCTGCTGCGATAAAGTACGGGTGTCAACACCACCGCGGGTAACTTCCGCTTTACGGTAGCCTTCGGAGCCATTCGGCACCAATTCCCAGCGATTCAGCTTCTCCCCGAGCAAACGCAAGCGCTTATCAGGCATATCCGCTATCTTCAGATCACCGTCAAAACCATGCGCAGCGAAGAGCCCATCAACCAGCCGCGCTGGTAAAAACTGCGCCATATAATTAGACAAATTCTTTTTGGTCGCCGTTTTTGCCTGAATCAACTCTTCAGCAACATCGACTTCTGGCATTAAATTAATACGAATCGGTGTGCCCGGTTGCCAGTAACTGGAAATCTGCAGTACACCAGGCCCGGACAATCCTTTATGCGTGAACAGTAAATCTTCACGGAATGTCGTCCTCGATTTTTTATCGCCTGTCTCAATATCCACTTCAAGAGAAATACCGGACAAGGGAACAAATGGTTCCCAGGATGTCGCATCAAACGTCAGCGGGACCAAGGCGGGGCGCGGCTCAATGATCTTAATGCCAAACTGACGGGCGATTTTGTGCGCAAAATCAGTCGCGCCGATCTTAGGAATCGACAAGCCACCAGTTGCAATGACGACGCTGTCCACAGAAATCTCGCCTGTTGAGGTTTTCAGCAAAAAGCCTCCCTCTTCGATGGCACTGACATCGTCTACCGCACAGGGCATGCGCCAGTGCACCTTACCTGCATCGCATTCTGCTTTTAACATGCGGATAATATCTTCCGCGCTATCGTCACAAAACAGTTGACCCTTGTGCTTTTCGTGCCATGCGATCCCGTGACGCTTCATGAGGGACAAAAAGTCCTGGGGCGTGTAGCGCGAAAGTGCACTTTTACAAAAGTGTGGATTCTCAGATAAAAAATTGACGGGGCTCGCATATAAGTTAGTGAAGTTGCAGCGCCCGCCACCAGATATCCGGATTTTTTCAGCCAAGCGACTCGCATGATCAATTAACACCACGCGTTTGCCACGCTGTCCGGCAACTGCTGCACACATCATTCCCGCAGCACCCGCCCCGATCACCGCGACATCAAATTGTTTACTCATGGCATGGCCCTCATCAAAATCAGGCGGAGATTGTAGCGGATTAGGTCGCCCGTCGCCGTCTAAATCAAGCAAATCATTCAAATCACATACTGATAATGCAGCGCTTCTATTTTATGCATCACCACAAAAGTGCCGATTGCACCAAATATAAGCATGAAATTCTCATATGATTAGAACGACAACGCTGTTAGAAAAACACAACATTTCTGTTACAAAAAGCCATAAATTGAAATCAATATAAAAGAAATTATTGACTTGTTTTACGCAAAAAGAGATAACTTAACAAAGATTGCGCAAACGATTGCGCAATCTGATGTAAAAAAGCAAATTGTTATCTTTGCCCCCTCAAGGATAAATATTTTTGCACTAAAAAGATCCTCTATTTGGACAAACCTCACCTTTGGGATTAATTTCATGCGCAACTATTCTTCAAAGCAGCTATGGCAAGGTGCAACACGCACCTTGATCGCTGTCGCAGTAAGCACTGCATTTCCAATGCACGCAGCAATGGCTCAAGAAGCGAAGCCAGAAGCTTCGAATAAAGATGGTACAAAACTGGAAACAGTCATCGTTACCGCTAATCGCCGCGCAGAGAACATCAAAGAAGTACCGATGTCTATTTCTGCAATTAAAGGGGAAGCCCTTGATACGTACGGTGCTAGCGGTCAGGATATTCGCTTCTTATCCGCACGCGTTCCTAGTCTGAACATTGAGTCTGATTTCGGTCGCACTTTCCCACGCTTTTATATCCGCGGTCTGGGCAATACCGATTTCGACTTAAACGCGTCACAACCAGTTGGTTTGATTTATGACGATATCGTTCAGGAAAGCCCGATTTTGAAAGGCTTCCCTGTATTTGACGTTGATCAGGTTGAAGTTTTGCGCGGCCCACAAGGCACATTGTTCGGTCGTAACTCCCCAGCTGGCGTGATTAAATTTGAGTCCGCAAAGCCAACACGCAACTTTGAAGGTTATGGCAGCTTGGGTTATGGTAACTACGGCGCCGTCAATCTAGAAGGTGCTGTTAACGTGCCATTGAACCAGGATTGGGCAATGCGCTTCTCCGGTCAGTCACAAAGCCGCGATGATCGCGTCACTAACCCATTGAGCACTGGTACAAAGACGCTTGAAGGCTATCATGACAACGCGGCGCGTCTGCAGTTGTTGTACAAAAATGGTGATTTCAGCGCGCTGTTCAATTTGCATGGCCGCGACATGGCAGGCAACGCAACATTGTTCCGCGCTAACATCATTCAAAAGGGTACCAACAATCTGGTACCAGGATTTGACTACGGTTCTTATCCAACGGATGGTCTGAACAAACAGACATTGACTTCCGAAGGCGCGAATGCACGTCTGCGTTGGGATCTGACTGGATTAACTGTCTATTCCATTACTGGTTACGACAAAGCGAAGTTCTACAGCCGTGCTGACGTTGACGGTGGCTACGGTGCATCATTCGCGCCAACAATGGGACCTGGTTTTATTCCATTCCCATCTGAGACAGCGGATGGCCTGCCATACCTGCGCCAGATCACTCAGGAAGTTCGCGTTCAATCCAACACCAGCGATCCACTGCAATGGATCACAGGCCTGTACTACTTCAACGAAAAAATCCAGGTTGATAGTTTTGACTACAACTCCCTGGCAGGCAACGTGCAAGATGGTTACGCTGTTCAGCATCAGAAATCAACATCCTATGCGGCATTTGGTTCCGTCAACTACGCTGTCAACGATCAGTTTAAAGTCCGTGCAGGCGTACGCTATACCAAAGACAGCAAAGACTTTGATGCACAGCGTCAATGGACTCCTGGCAAGCCAATCAGCGCAGGTGGCACACCTGTCCTGACAGCGAATCCAAGTGCAAGTAACGTTACTTGGGATTTGAGCGGTAGCTATGCATTAGACAAGACCACTAATTTGTTTGCGCGTGTAGCAACTGGCTACCGCGCACCAAGTGTGCAAGGTCGTGTCCTGTTTGGTGACAGCATCTCTGTTGCGCAATCTGAAAAGAACTTGTCTTTTGAAGCTGGTATCAAAAAAGACATTCTTGATAACACTGCGCACGTTGATTTCACTGTATTCCAATACACAGCAAAAGATCTGCAACTGACCGCTGGTAGCGGTGCCGTGAATCAAAACAAACTGGTCAATGCAGACAAAGCAACTGGCCAAGGTTTTGAGCTCGATTTACGTGCCAATCTGAGCCGTAACTGGAAAGCAACGATCGGTGTCAGCTATAACGATACTGAAATCAAGGATCCTAACCTCTTCGTGGCTGCTTGCGGCAATGGTTGTACCGTTACAAATCCCGCTGGCCCATTCAAGGGCACAGCAGCGATCAACGGTAACCCACTGCCACGCGCACCTAAATGGGTTGGTAACTTCAACTTGAAATACACAACACAAGTTGGCGAAGGCACACTGTACGCTGTCACCGACTGGGCATACAAAGATACTTACAACATGTTCTTGTATGAAGCAGCAGAATACAAAGCAAAATCTTCGTTAGAAGGTGGCCTGCGTGTTGGTTACCAATGGGCTGATGGTAAATACGAACTGGCTGCGTATGGTCGTAATATCACCAACAGACAGCAAGTTGTTGCAGCCATTGACTTCGATAACCTGACAGGTATTCTGAACGAACCACGTAGTTACGGCATTCAGTTCAAAGCCAACTTCTGATTCTGCGTTACCGATAATCAGTTAGTCAGCTCTTAAAATAAAACGCGCCAGATATAAATCTGGCGCGTTTTTTATTTGAGTAACAGTATGATTGGTCGCGGTACACCAATGTTGATTCAGATTCAGATTCAGATCTTCATCTGCCGATGCTCACCAGCTAAATTCAAGATGCCAGTGATACGCCATTGAATAAAATTACAGCGCCCGCATCTGAATTTTCTGCGTTATATCGACACATAGCTGCACCTGTCGTGCGATATTGGCTGGAACAGGAATGTCTTCGTCGAGTACCGAGGTAATCCAGCTTGCCGTCGTTTGGGCATCCAGAGCATCAGGTGCTTCAGGCGTACCACCGATCAGATTATCTTGTGTATCGACTAGCGTTTCACACTGGCCAGCATGCAGCCAGTCAATCCGCTGCGCTCGGCCGATATTGGCAACAGTTTCCCCTTCTGTTCCCCGCATCAAAAATACATCACCCGCCTGGGTATCTGCAAAGGTCATAAAAAATTGCTGCAACATATGCAAATATTCGGGGTGTGTATAGGATGTCAAACGCAAGGCTGGTGTCGTGAACGGCTGAATGATTTTTACTAAGGTATGCGTAGAATTTCTCACACCTAATACTCGCCGCAGATTCAACAAACCAGACATTGCTGGCGACAAAGACTCAATTGCAACGAAGGCTGGCTGCTTTGCAGCTAACTGCGCGTTGACCTGTTCTGTCGTCGTCAACAACGGAATATCTAATGCAGCAAAAATCTCTGCAGTCGTCACGCGTCCGGCATCCTGCGTAACGCCGTGCACCAGCACCGGCACACCGCGACGGGCGAGCAATAAAGCCAACAAAGGAGTGAGGTTAGCTTTTTTACGGGCTCCGTTGTAACTAGGAATAATCACTGGCGCATAGTCGGCCGTTGCCGGCGCGGTCAAAGGTAAAATAAACGCCTTTGCCGCATCTAGAAAACCAGCAATCTCGTCAATCGATTCGCCCTTAATCCGCATCGACAGCAAAATCCCGCCCAGCTCGAGATCAGATACCTGCCCCGCCAGCATTGCCTGGTAAAGGGCTTTCGCATCTTCACGGGTCATACTCCGTGCGCCATCTTTGCCGCGGCCAATTTCTTTAATAAAACGTGCTGCCGGAAATGGCGGCAAACCAGTTACAGATTGATGTGTCATCGTTATTTATCCAGCAGTGCCAGCACTGCATGCCATTCTTGTGGGGTCACCGGAGTAATCGATAAACGACTACCTTTTTGCAGCACCAGCATCGTTGATAACTCAGGGGAGTTGCGCATTTCTGTCAGGCTCAATAACGTGGTTTTACGCAGCGCCTTGACATCGACCATCATCCAGCGCGGTATCTCTGGCGTCGATTTTGGATCGAAATAATGGCTCTTGGAATCAAACTGTGTGTGATCTGGATAAGCAGTTGACGCTACTTCAGCAATACCGGCGATACCTGGCTCGGCACAACTGGAATGATAAAACAGTACGCCGTCGCCAATTCGCATCTGGTCCCGCATAAAATTGCGCGCCTGATAATTCCGGACACCAAACCAAGGCACGGCCGACTCGTCCATTGCGTCATCGATACTCATTTCTTCCGGCTCGGACTTCATTAACCAATAAGCCATCGCAATTTACTCACAAGAAAAAAGGAAATTGTCGCATATTTGTGCGCAGCTCAGCAGCAACGATCCGACTAACACTCTGCAGCAGAAAAAATGGCGAAAAAAAACGGCTGTCATGGTTGACAGCCGTTCAGAATAAGTCCCCACCGATGCCGCTATGCCGGCATCCTGAACCTAAGCGGTTCAAGTTGGCCACGGTCAGTTCAATTTCGGGTTCATCGGACTAGCGACGCTCACGCCCATCGAACAATATTCCACAGCCTATGCACATAAATGGTTCAAGGAATATATGGCATTGGCGAACACGGCAGGGAATTGAAGTTTACTCTTAAATTGAGATTTTATGTCATTGTTTTTGATTAAATTAAACAATGACCCTGAATTCAAAATAGGTTTTCTTGTGGTGTCAGCGCTTGATCCATGACTTCATGCATCTGCGTCATCTTTTGTTTTACCTCGGAGATCGACATGCCAGAGAGCGGACCTTCCGGTGATTTCGTTGCCAATAATTCTGTCGTCATGCCAAGCGCTGCCATCACCGCAATCCGGTCTGTCCCTTTGACCTTGGATGAATCACGTAAAGCCGACATTTTCGCATCAAGGTAAGCCGCCGCTTCGCGCAGAGCACGATCCTCACCATCTCTACAAGCGAGTTTGTAACTCTGCCCCATGATTGTGACATCGACCTGGATCACTTTCTTATCAGTCATGCTGCTTCCTCATCAGTAGCGATTTCTGCGGGCAACTGCATCAATAATGCGGTTACCCGGGTATGCGCTTGTTGCATGCGCTGTTGCATCTCTTGATTCTGTAAAGTCAACAACGCCACTTCGTTGCGTAACCCCGCATTCTCAGTACGCAAGGCGTGGGCAAGCTCAGCGAGCTTAGCAACTTTTTCAGCGAGTAATTCAAAATCGGAGATCATCATAGTTAGTTTTGGAGCACAACAAATCTGGGTTCTTATTATACGAGTAAATTTTCTGTCAACACAGAACTTGCGAAAAGGATGCACTGAAAAATAGGCATCGACTTCAATTTTGACAAAAAATTAGCCTGATTTGAATGAAATTATGAAAAAACATAAAAAACATCCATAAAAAAACACCATTTTTGTAAGCAAAAAAATATTTTATGTGACGAAGCGCACAAAATGCGTTGAAGGATCACACTTTTTTTAAAAATAGGTTATTATTTGGCACATAGCTAACCACGCTAGACTCTTCGTTGGCATCTCTCCGGTATATATAAATGCCATTGAATTTACGCCAATCGCCTCAAGATTCAACACTGAATGCGGCGAGTTCCGATTTCTGACCGATATTCTGTGGCGCTGTTACCCCTTAATTTTTCCCTCTCGATGAGGATTCCATGAGCGAAAACATCAAATATGTAAGCGATGCTTCTTTTGAAGCAGACGTATTAAAATCCGACAAACCAGTTCTGGTGGACTTCTGGGCTGAATGGTGTGGTCCTTGCAAAATGATCGCCCCAATTCTGGAAGAAGTAGCAAAAGAATACGACGGCAAAATCGTTGTTGCAAAAATGGACGTCGACGCTAACCAGGCAGTGCCTGCACAGTTCGGCATCCGTGGCATCCCAACGCTGATCTTGTTTAAAAATGGCGCTGTTGCCGCACAAAAAGTTGGCGCATTGGCAAAAGGTCAATTGACATCTTTCATTGACGCCAATATTTAAGGTATCATTCGGTACTGCACCAGATCGACATTCAATTGATGTCTACGTAAATTGAAAAAAATTCCGGTGCGGTACGTTGATCTTAAATGGTCGCAAATGGTAGCTGAAAATAGCAACGAAAAATAAGAGCTTGTTTTAATGGTCATTTGACCGCAAAATACAAATAACTATTCTGTTTATTCTGTAGTTCCTCCGTTCACTCCCCCACCCCATACTCCCATCCCGGGACACTCACCATGCATCTATCTGAATTAAAAGCCCTACACGTATCCGCATTGCTGGAAATGGCTGTAGGACTCGATATTGACAACGCAGCACGTATGCGCAAACAAGAATTGATGTTCGCGATTCTTAAAAAACGTGCAAAATCTGGCGAACAAATTTTTGGCGATGGCGCTCTCGAAGTCTTGCCTGATGGCTTTGGTTTTCTCCGCTCTCCAGACGCCAGCTATATGGCATCCACGGATGACATATATATTTCCCCATCCCAGATCCGCCGTTTCAATTTGCATACAGGTGATTCGATCGAGGGTGAAGTACGTACACCAAAAGATGGTGAACGTTATTTCGCGCTAGTGAAGGTGGACAAGGTTAACGGAGAATCTCCAGAGGCGTCTAAACACCGCATTCTGTTTGAGAACTTAACACCATTGCATCCGAACAAGGTATTGACGCTCGAACGCGAAATGCGCGGCGAAGAAAATACCACAGGTCGTATCATCGACATGATTGCACCGATTGGCCGTGGTCAGCGTGGCTTGCTAGTGGCGTCACCAAAATCCGGTAAATCCGTGATGTTGCAACACGTCGCTCACGCGATCACGACTAACCATCCTGATGTGACATTGATCGTTTTGCTGATCGATGAACGTCCGGAAGAGGTGACAGAAATGCAGCGCTCTGTGCGCGGTGAAGTCGTCGCTTCCACGTTTGATGAACCAGCAACGCGTCACGTACAAGTCGCTGAAATGGTGCTGGAAAAAGCCAAACGTCTGGTCGAAATGAAAAAAGACGTCGTCATCCTGCTCGATTCGATTACCCGTTTGGCACGTGCTTACAATACCGTCATCCCGGCTTCTGGCAAAGTATTGACCGGTGGTGTTGATGCCAATGCATTGCAACGTCCAAAGCGTTTCTTCGGTGCTGCACGTAACGTCGAAGAAGGTGGTTCTCTGACCATTATCGCGACAGCACTGATCGAAACCGGCAGCCGTATGGATGACGTGATCTACGAAGAATTCAAAGGTACAGGTAACATGGAAGTTCACCTGGAACGCCGTCTTGCCGAGAAACGTGTCTATCCGGCAATCAACCTCAATAAATCCGGTACTCGTCGCGAAGAGTTGCTGATCAAACCAGATCAATTGCAAAAAATCTGGATTTTGCGCAAGTTGCTGTACTCGATGGACGAGATCGAAGCGATGGAATTCATTCAGGACAAAATGAAGGCAACCAAAAACAATGCAGAGTTCTTTGAAATGATGCGTCGTGGTGGTTAATTTCGCTCAATAATTTGAGTAGAAAAAATCCTTCATAAAAAAAGCCGATACCCAAAAGTATCGGCTTTTTTATTTTAACCAGTCAGCAATACCGGCATTTATTTTGTAGTAATAATCTGGCTTGCATCCCAGCCGCCGCCAACAGCCTTATACAAGCTCACCACTGCACTCAGATGCGCGCGCTGAGTGTCAATCAGCGTGACTTGCCCTTGCCACAGATCTCGCTGTGCGTTGAGTACTTCGAGGTAGCTACTATAGCCGTTTTTGTAGCGTAACTCGGCTAAGCGCAACGAGTCTTTCAATGCAGCGACGCGACGTTGTCCAGAGATGTAAATCTGTTCATCGGCTGCAACGTTACTCAATGAATCGTGCACATCCTTAAATGCGCCCTGCACTGTTTGTACATACTGCGCCAGCGCCTGGGTTTTGCGTGCTTCGGCACCTGAAACCACAGCACCAATCGCACCAGCACGGAAAATAGGCTGGGTCAGATTGGCGCCGATGTTCCATAGCATCGATGCTGGATTAATCAGGTCTTTTAACCCTTGCGACTCGTATCCGACGCCGCTACTCAGTTTCAGACTTGGAAAGTACTGCGCTTTTGCCTGGCCAATGTCAGCATTCGCAGCAATCAGAGACTGCTCCGCCATAACAATATCAGGTCGACGCGCTAATAAGTCCGAGCGCAGATCAGCAGGAACGGTAAGTTGCCCATACAAGCCATCTATATTCTTGCCACGGGCAATCACCGGAGCGGCGACCGCTGCTGGTGAGCGCCCTAACAATACCGCTAACGCAGATTCCGTGTTGGCAACAGTTTGCTTGGCTTGTGCCAAACTGATCTCTGCTGCTGCCTCTTCAGAATCAGCAACGTGCAAATCAATTTCACCAATGGTGCCTGAAGCATACAGTTTTTGCTGTAAGCGCAGATTTTCATGACGCGTTTTTAAGGTCACTTCTGCCAGTGCCAACTGCGCATCACTGGCACGCAGCGTAAAATAGCTCTGCGCCAGCGAGCTATATAAGCTTGTCAGCACCACACCCTGATTCGCCTCCTGCGCAAGTAATCGTGCACGAGCAGCTTCATCCGCCCGCGCCAGCTTACCCCACAGGTCAAACTCATAGGACGCACTTAGACCAAGTTTGTAGTCGCGGCTCACAGGTTCTGCGCCGGCTCCCAGTAGCCCAGCATTCTGACTAGTGCGCAATTTGGTTGGCGTGATGTTAGCATCGACAGTCGGATAGCGATTCGAATTCGTCCCTGCTGCCAGTGCACGAGCTTCTTCTACACGACCTGCAGCCAGCAATAAATCCTGGTTATTAAAGTGCGCTTCTTCCAGCAGAGCGTTCAACACTGGGTCATTAAACCCTTTCCACCATGCCATATAGTCGACGGCGCTGCTTTTACCTTGTGTCGCGGGAATGACTAAAGCCGTCGGCACGTCCAGTGATGGACGCTTGTATTCTGGGCCGACTGATGTACAGCCGGCCAAGGCTAGGCTTGCTGCCATCGCGGTTAATAAAAATTTTGGATGTAACATCATTATTCCTTTGCCTTTACGTCTGCATTTGCGCCTGTATTTGCACCTAAGTCAGCTACTAGATGGTGGTTTTTTACAGGATGAGCAAAATCCGCTTCCGTTGTATTGAGGCGTTTGTCATTAATCAGTTTGAAAAATAACGGTACAAAGAAAATCGCCAAGAAAGTCGCCGCTAACATGCCGCCTAAAACGCCCGTCCCCAGCGATTGGCGTGCAGCTGCACCAGCACCATGCGAGAACGCCAGTGGAACGACACCCAAGATAAATGCCAGCGACGTCATCAGAATAGGACGGAAGCGTAATCGTGCCGCCTCCACTGCCGCCGCCACTGGTGCATAACCTTCATGTACTTTCATGACTGCAAACTCGACGATCAGAATCGCATTTTTTGCCGACAAGCCCAACAAGGTCACCAGACCGATCTGGAAGTACACGTCGTTATTAAAGTGACGCAAGTACACCGCCAGCAGCGCACCAAAGATACCGAATGGCATTGCTAACAGAACAGAGAACGGTAACGACCATTTTTCGTACTGTGCGGCCAGAATCAGGAAAATCATCAGTACACCGGCACCCAATGCAACGCCGGCCGCATTGCTGCTACGTTTTTCTTGGAACGAAGCACCACCCCAGTCGTAGACCACGTCGGCAGGTAATACGTTTTTCGCTGCACGTTCCATCGCAGCAATCGCCTGACCAGAGCTATAGCCCGGCTTCGCATCGCCCAGCAATTTAATCGCAGGCAAGGCATTGAAACGCTGTACCGAATCAGGACCGGTGATAAATTTGATCGTCGTGAAAGCACGCACCGGAATCATCTGGCCTGTCGCTGAGCGGACATACATGCTGCCGATATCTTCCGGTTTAGCGCGGTACTGACCTTCTGCCTGCAACTGTACGGTATAAATACGACCGTTTTTGTTGAAGTCGTTCACATAGTAACTACCCAAGGTCGCTGCCAATGTGTTGTAGACATCAGAAAGTGCCACCCCCATAGAGCGGGCTTTTTCGTTATCCACATCGACATACAACTGCGGCGAATTTGCTTGCCACAATGTTTTGACACCAGCCAGTTCTGGCTGTTTATTGGCTTCAGCTAACAACAGTGGCAATAAAGTCGCCAGACGTTTGACGCCGCCTTCACCCGCGTTTTGCATATAGAACTCAAAACCACCCGTTTGTCCCAAGCCCTGAATTGCTGGTGGACTGAAAAACAACGGTAAACCTTCTTTAATACGGCCAGTTTTCATGTAACTTTCACCAACCAGTTGCTGTGCAGACTGGGCACGCTCATCCCATGGTTTGAGTGGGAAGAACATGGTCGCAGCCGATGACTTCAGACCGCCACCACCCAAAAAGTCGAGACCAACAAGAGAAAACGTCGTATCAATATTCTTGTTTGTTTTCATGATCGTTTCGACTTGGCGAACCATTGCGTCAGTACGATCCAGCGATGCGCCATCCGGCATAATCGCTGCGCCAATAAAGTAGCCCTGATCTTCATCTGGAACCAAACCACCAGGAACGTGCTTCCACAGAACGCCAGTCAACGCCACCATACCTAACACCAAGGCAACGCCGAGTGTGGCACGTTTAAGGAAGAAGCTCACACCGTTGGTATAACGTGTGGTTAGACGCAAAAATGCGGCATTAAACCAAGTGAAAAAACGGTGATGATTTTCAGCGCCTGGTTTCAACAAGATCGCGCACAAGGCTGGCGTCAATGTCAACGCAACGATACCGGACAAGACAACCGCAATCGAAATCGTGACTGAGAACTGACGATACAACTCACCCGCCAAACCACCCAAGAAAGCGATCGGGCCAAACGCAGCCACCAGCACCAACACAATCGCAACGACTGGTCCCGTGACTTCGTGCATCGCTTCAATGGCAGCATCTTTCGGGGACATGCCCTCTTCATTCATCAAACGCTCAACGTTTTCCAACACCACGATCGCATCATCCACCACAATACCGATCGCCAACACCATACCAAATAAGGTCAGGGTGTTAATGCTGTATCCGAGTAAATGTAAGCCAGCCATGGTACCAATTAAGGATACCGGTACGGCCAAGGTAGGAATCACCGTTGCACGCCAGCTTTGCAAAAACAAGTACACGACAATAAACACCAACACCATCGCTTCGCCCAGTGTTTTTAGTACCTCAGCAATTGATTCAGTGACAAATGGAGTCGTGTCATAAGGCGTGGAATAGGTCATGCCTTCAGGGAATTTCGCTTTCAGATCCTGCAGGGTCTTTTCGACGGCTTTACGCGTTTCGAGGGCGTTAGCGCCAGTCTGTAAGAACACACCAATGTTAGCGGATGGATGTCCATTAACACGACCATACAAGTTGTAATCTTTCGAACCCAACTCAACCCGTGCCACGTCTTTAATACGGATCGTTGCACCACTCTTATCGGATTTAACGATGATGTTGGCGAACTCTGCTGGCTCCAGTAACCGCCCTTTGGCAGTGACGGTCATGGTCAGTTCTTCAAAATTATTCGGTGGAGCACCGACTTTACCTGCGGCATACTGTGCATTTTGCTCAGAAACTGCGTTAGAAATATCGCTCACCGTCACGCCCAATTGTGCCATTCTGTCTGGACGCATCCAAATACGCATTGCGTAATCTTTAGCACCAAAGATCTGAATATTGGTGGTACCTGGCACCCGTTTTAAGGCATCTAAAACATTCTGTGTCGCATAATTCGACAAGAACAAAGCATCATAACGGTTGTCTGGTGAATACAAGGCAGCGACCACCAAAAAGTTCGATGAACTCTTCGTCACTGTGACACCCTGACGACGCACTTCTTGCGGCAATTTTGCATCAGCCTGGCGTACACGGTTATTGACGTTAACTGCGGCAATATCCAGATCAGTACCGACTTCAAATGTCACGTCAATAGAGACACGTCCATCGGCCGATGAGACCGAGTTCATGTACAGCATGTGTTCGACACCATTAATCTGCTCTTCAATCGGTGCCGCAACGGTTCGCTCAACCACTTCAGCCGACGCGCCTGGATAAACGGCAGTGACGTTGACGACGGGCGGAGAAATTTCCGGATAACGCGAAATCGGTAAGACACGCAAAGCGGCCAAACCTGCCAGCACGATAATCAACGACAGTACTGTCGCAAAAATCGGCCGGTTAATAAAAAATTTTGAAAACATGAAAGTATCCTGTTTGCCTTTGCTGACGAAGCAGCGCAATGTTCAGTAAAGTGAGCTTATTTTGCAGTGTCGGCTGCGGTTTTTCCTGATGCCACTTTTGCAGGTGCAGGTGGCATCACCGTAGCATCGCTTGCTGCAGCCGCTTTGGCACTCACTGCAACTGGCGTGACGGTCATACCTGGTTCATGCGCTTTAATAAAGCCATCAACCAATACGCGCTCACCGCTATTGAGACCTTTGGTTACCACCCATTCACCGTGCGACCAGCCGTCTAACTCAACTGGTTTTGGCACCAGTTTATTGTCGGGTGAGACCGCAAATACCATTTTTCCCATCGGTCCATCAATCACTGCACGTTGTGGCACTGCCAGCGCAGAACTACGTTTTGCACCCGCTAAGATCACACGTACAAACTGGCCAGGGCGCAGATTGCCATCCGGATTGGCGACTTGTGCACGCGCATCAAAGCCGCCGGTTGCCGGATTAACTTTTTCACTCACAAAGTTCATCTTGCCGGTAGTCGGAAACATGCTGCCGTCGGCAAGTTTTAATTGCACATCAAAAGCCAGACTGCCATTTGTTGCACGCTTACCTGGCAGCGCAACCTTACCGCTACCCACCTCTTTAGCGACTTTTAGATAATCTGCTTCAGGAATACTGAAATTGATATATACCGGATCAGTCTGCACGATAGTCGTCAACAAACTATCTGCGGCGGTGATCAGGTTACCGTTGGATTTAGTCGCGATACCAGTTACGCCGCTAATGGGAGCGACGACTTTGGTGTAGCCGAGATTGAGTTTGGCTTCATTGACCTGCGCCAGCATTTGTTTATAACTAGCTTCAGCCGTTTCGAGCGTCGATTTAGCATCATCAAATTCTTTCTGGCTGATCGCTTTTTCTGCAGCCAGTGGCGAAAGGCGAGCATATTCACGCTTGGCTTGATTTAATTTTGCCTCGCTAACACCGGCTGCTGCCTCAGCGGAGGCCAATTGTGTACGATAGGTACCAGGATCAATCTGAAACAAGACATCGCCCGCTTTGACGCGCGAACCTTCTTCATACAAACGGTTTTCGAGGATACCAGCGACACGAGCGCGTACTTCGGTCTCGCGTGAACCCGCTGTCTGACCGACATATTCAAAATCCATCGCCAGATCGCGGCTTGCCACGGTGACGACATTCACTTCTGGTGGCGGCATATTACCTGGTGCGGCATGCGCGGATTCTTCATTGCCACAAGCAGCCAACGCGACTAAAGGCAAACTCAAAGCAAGGACACGCAGTGCCGGATGCTGGTAGATCTGCTCAATCCGAGATGATAGCGAAGAGCGTGTTCTGGAAATAGGTTCGGAAGGTGTAGTGTCTGAGAAGCGCATAAAGAATTCTTTCTGCAAGATTAAAAAACGGTACGCTATTATATACATACAATCATGTTTGTATATAATACTGACTAACAACCTTACAGATTGAGGGGAATCAAACGGTAAAAAGAGATTTATCGCTGAGTAATTATTTAATTTTTGTCTTTATTTTTTTATCTTTTTTAAGGAAATAAACGATTTTAGTGTCACAGATGCATAAATTTGCCTACAATTGCAAGAACAAGTACTCGCCCGGTTATATAAATGCTTGATTTTTACCTATAAAACAGAAGGCGTATTGCCCCAAAACCATGCAATAAAGACCCGAAAAATGGACAATCTGACGAAGAATCGTCATACCAGCGTAGATTGAACTAAACCACACTGCACATAAAAATAGTGACTCAAGCCATTCAGTGAGGACACAACCGCTAGCAATGACAGGAAGCAAAAACCACTGAAAACAAAGAAGGACGAAGACAGGATATAACTTAGACAACACGCCTCTGGTACCGCAGCGAGATGGCATCAACAAGAATAAAAATCTGCCAGAGCCATTTTGTGTAAGACCTAAAAGGAATAACAATGGTCAGAAAAACCAAAGAAGAAACACTAGAAACCTATGCATCACTGCTCGACGCAGCTGAACAGGTGTTTTCTCAAAAAGGCGTCACCAACACGACGCTCAACGATGTAGCAATTGCCGCAGGCATGACACGTGGCGCGATTTATTGGCATTTTAAAGATAAAAATGCCCTGCTGCAGGCCATGTGCGATCGCGCATTTTTGCCCATGGAGGCGCTGCTCAATGAAATTTTGGAAACACCGGACAAAGATCCCATTGTTGCCTTAAAGCAATTAGATATTCATTTTTTGCAAATTGTTTCAGGCGATCAACGTCAGCGCAGGGTGTTTGATATTATTTTTCATCGCTGCGAAAAAAATCCCGACCTGCCCTTCTTTGAAAACGAAAAACGCCAGCGCATCGAATGTATGGCAAAGATTCAGGCCATCATCCAAAGTGCAGTGGATCAGGGCAAATTGCATCCAGATACCGATACATGGATTGCTATGCAAGCCAACCACGCGTTTCTGGTTGGCATCGTCTATGAATGGCTGGAGGATACCTCGGCCTACTGCATGATTGCCCACGCCGAGAGTATGGTCGACATGTTTCTGGCCGGCCTATTCGCCCGCCCACCGTTAAAAAAAGCTAAGCCGGTAGCTTCCAGTTAAATTTTAGCGCCAACATCCGCATCGCAAAAGTTGTCGACGTACCCGCGAGCACAGCCACGGCCTCGGATGCGCCGCGCCAATCCAGCAAGAGGTATATCCAACAGCCAGCAAACGCACAAGTGGCGTAAAGCTGGCTACGGCGGAACACCAATGGAATTTCATTACAAATCACATCACGTAGCACACCACCAAAAATCCCTGTAATAACGCCCATCATGGCACAAACAAATAACGGCATGTCAGCCTCTTGCGCCAGCGACGCACCGGTCACACTAAACAAACCCAAGCCCAAGGCATCCGCCCATTCCAGCGCGTTTTCAGTCAACGCGTGGCGTAAGTGCCGCAATAAAGGAATGGCAATCAATGACAACACAAAGATAAGAATAGGGTATTCCTGATTTTCTACCCAAAACAAAGGCCGACGATCTAGCAATAGATCACGCAAAGTTCCGCCGCCAAAGGCAGTGATGAACGCCACCGTAAAACATCCCACCGCATCCATGCGCTTACGGCGCGCTTCGATAAAGCCAGAACAAGCAAATGCAATCACCCCTGCCACTTCGGCAGTATGAATCATTGCATTCATTCCAAGATAACTACTTGCCATACGTCTTACCCTTACCTGATTCTCACTATACAGATACAATTTTACCTGCAAGTGCCAACTCGGCCTGCTTCTCGCAAGAAATACCCTTCATTTCTGTTCAAATATACCCTCAAGGTACGTAGTTTTGCCTTCGGGATACTATCGCCAACATCAAAAACCATTGTATAATCATGGGCTTGGCATTTTGTTTCTCGCAAAATCCAACTTTAATCAACTCTGGCAAGTGATACGCAATCGGATCAAGAAGCAGTGCGATCGACGAAGTGCATATTGGCTACCTACTTTATATACTGAGGCAAGCATGAAAGACGGCATCCACCCAAATTATCGCGAAGTGTTGTTCCACGACGTTTCCAACGATTTCAAATTCATCACACGTTCTACGATCAACACACGTGACAAAGCTGAATTTGAAGGCAAAGAATACCCACTGGTAAAGATCGAGGTTTCTGCAGAATCCCACCCTTTCTACACTGGTAAACATAAAATCGTTGACACAGCTGGTCGTGTTGATAAGTTCCGCAAAAAGTTCGGCACTGTCGGTTCCAAGACATCTGTTGCAAACTAAGCAGTACAACGGTTTTATCAAAAAAGGCAGCTCAGGCTGCCTTTTTTACTAAGCGTCTCCGTACAATGTATTTAAAATATACAACTTACGCAAAGCGACGCAAATCACAAGCCATCGATGACGTCATACTTGTTTAGCCGCTTTTTGCTAGACTCTCGGTCTCAAGCGAGCAACAAAACAGGTAATGTACCAACAACCGACACGGTAACTCTAAAAAGATTACATATGAAGCCAGTCCGACTTCCTGCTGCCGCTACCATTGCCCTCCCGCGCTGGGGAATCTTTGCCCTGTGCCTACTCTATATTCTTCCCGGCCTAATCGGCCGCGACCCTTGGAAAGGTGATGACGCCACCAGCTTTGGTGTGATGTGGACGATGGCACACGGCACGATATCTGACTGGTTGTGGCCGCATATCGTTGGCATGCCAATGCCAGATAAAGGTCCGCTCGCTTACTGGTTGGGAGCCATTTGCATTAAATTATTTGGGGGCATTATCGGCGAACCGATGGCAGCGCGTTTATCGACGGGCATCTTTTTTGTTATCGGCTCAGTCTCAGTATGGAATGCTACCTACCTCTTAGGACGGCGTTCAGAAGCACAACCGCTCAAGCTGGCATTTGGCGGCCAGCCAGAACCGCAAGACTTCGGCAGAACACTGGCAGATGGTGCGCTCCTCATCTATCTTGGCTGCCTTGGCCTCTTAGTGCGTAGCCACGAAACCAGCGTTGAAACGCTACAAATTTCTCTGGTCGCTTTTTGCCTTTACCTATGCGTACGCCTGCTCGACACCCCAAAACTGGGACTGGTCATCCAGTTAGGCTTGAGCATGAGCATGCTGACATTAACCAGAGGCTGGGTTGTACCTTTGAGCCTGATTATTTGCCTGAGTCTGCTCTGTCTCTATCGCCAGCACACCAGACCGATTAAATTTATCGTTGCAGCATTACCAATCGCACTGATACTCCCCGCTTTATGGCTGACGGCGATCTGCATTGTCGCGCCTTACGACAGTAGCCCCTATCCCGCATGGATGTCGTGGAACTACCGGCAAATTAATTGGCCCAGCATCGCTACTATTTCTTACTTCTTTAAATACAGTATCTGGTTTGCGTGGCCGGCCTGGCCATTTGCAGGCTGGGCGATTTACGCGTGGCGCCGACAAGAAAAAGCCTTACATATTTCGTTACCAAGTACGTTCTTTCTTTGCTTTGTCGTCCTCAGCTTCTTAAATCCAGCATCAGAAGAAAGTCTGTTATTGCCGATTTTGCCACCATTAGCAATTCTGGCTGCGTTTGGGTTGCCAACCATGAAACGTAGCGCCATCAACGCCGTTGACTGGTTTGCTGTGCTCGTGTTGACGGGTATTGCCGGATTTATCTGGCTGGGTTGGATCGCCGAACAAACCGGTTGGCCAGAAAAAATGAGTGCAAAGATTCTGCACCTAGCGCCAGGTTTTGTCCCGAGCTTCCATCCTTTTGTCTTTGCTATTGCGCTGGCGACGACCATTGCTTGGTTCCTGCTTGTGTACTGGAGAATTTCACGCCAACCCTCCGTGCTGTGGCGGGCGGTTGTTTTGTCTAGTGGAGGCGTGATTTTGTGCTGGATGTTGTTACTGAGTTTATGGATGCCATGGATTAATCAACGCATCACTTATGCCACATTAAGTGTTGAGGTCGCACATCAGTTGCCAGCGAAAGACTATTGTGTCGAGGCTTACATTGGAGCGTCACAACGTGCATCAATGGCTTATTTTGGTGGTGTGCATTTTGCTGGCTTCTCTGATCATGATTGCGATTTTTTAATGCTGCAACACAATCGCAAGCAATCCGAAGAGCCCCAGTTGCCATCACAATATCAACTCGAACAATGGGAGCGCATCTGGAATGGACATCGCGCCTACGACAAGGATGAAATGCTGACCCTGTATCGTCGTAAAATTAAATGACCATCCCATCAGCGTCAGGCGTCGCTGGTAACGCAAAGCACATTGCGGCGATTGCCTGGCCTATGCTGATCGGCCAGTTAGCCGTCGTCGCCAATGGCGTCATCGACACAGCAATGACCTCACGATTTTCTGCGACGGATCTAGCCGCATTATCGATTGGCATATCGATTTATGTCAGCATTTTTGTGGGACTTAATGGCGTGCTACAGGCGATCTCCCCGACCGTAGGGCAATTGTTTGGCGCACGTGAATTTACGCAAATTGGTGCCAAATTAAAACAAGGGATATGGCTCGCTTTTTTCTTATCCTGCCTTGGTTGTGCGATGCTATTGTTCCCGCAATCGTTACTCGATATTGCCCAGGCCTCCCCGACCCTCAATGAAAAATCCCGCCTCTATCTCCAAATACTGGCATTAGCCCTGCCAGCAACACTAGGCTTCAGAATTTATAGCGCGCTCAACAATGCCGTCGGCCGACCAAAAATGGTGATGGCGATTCAGTTGGCCTCATTGGCGCTCAAAGTACCACTCAATACCCTGTTCATTTTTGGTGGATTCGGCATTCCGGCGATGGGTGGTCCAGGGTGCGCAGCAGCGACCACCGTCATCGCCTGGCTGATGCTAATCACTGGCTGGTTGATTCTACATCGCGTTGCTTATTACAAGATTTTCGCGCTATTTGGTACAGGCTTTGCCCGTCCACAATGGCAATCACTCAAGGCCTTATTGCATCTTGGCATTCCTATGGGGCTGAGTTATCTGATTGAGGTGACCGCTTATGCCTTCATGGCCCTGTTCATCGCGCGACTAGGCGAAGTCGCCGTATCAGGACATCAATTGACTGCCAACTTTGGCACCATTTTATACATGCTACCGCTGTCAATCGCTAATTCCACCAGCACCTTGGTCGCACAAGCAATTGGCGCCAAAGAATTACAGCAAGCAAAAAAAATCAGCCGGGCGGGGCTGGTTCTGGCCATAGGCTGCGCCGTCCCCATGGGTGTCCTGATCTGGTTCACCCGCGAATGGATCCTACACGCCTACACCGACAACGAAACCATCATCGCCGCCGCCATGCCGTTGTTTTTCTTCATCGCGGTGTACCAGATTTTTGATGCCATTCAGGTCGTCGCCGCCTTCGTCTTACGCGCCTACAAAATTGCCGTCATCCCCACCGTACTGTACGCCGTCGCCCTCTGGGGATGCGGCCTCGGTGGCGGTTACATCATCGGCCTCGATCCATGGCGCATCATGCCCGACCAACTCCACGGCGCCGCCGGCTTCTGGCTCGCCAACAGCGCCAGCATCGCCTTAGTTGCCCTTAGCCTGTGGCTCTACCTGCAACGCGCACAACGCCATTTCACCATCGACTAACACCAAACCCCATCACCATCCCATCACCATCCCGACACGTCGCGCCTCAGTGTGAAATGAACTAAAAAATATACACAAAAGCACAAAAATCCCCCACCAAAAATCAACCTCCACGCCCGCAACCCACCGCGCCACTTGCAAAAACAAGCCAGCCCTGTCATAATCCCGTTTATGCGTTGCCGAGATGGCGGAATAGGTAGACGCACGGGACTCAAAATCCCGCGCCGCAAGGCGTGCCGGTTCGATTCCGGCTCTCGGCACCAATTTGATGTTTTTTGACATCTAGTAACATGCAATTTAACCCGTATTTCTCTATGAAGAATGCGGGTTTTTTGTTTTTTGACGTCCAACTAAGTTTATTGCAAGCCAAGGTTTTTTTATCCA
>Ga0209913_1000164_pt1 | contig 68701 bp, 63 predicted proteins | sample PersoiDNA2013203_FD_185805 | JGI IMG/M metagenome (GOLD analysis project Ga0209913, IMG submission 185805) | Permafrost soil microbial communities from the Arctic, to analyse light accelerated degradation of dissolved organic matter (DOM) -... | ecosystem: Environmental > Terrestrial > Soil >...
ATTTCATGGTATTGCCACCCAGACCGAAGCAGCCTTGCGAACCGCCGTCGCCCGACGTATTGCTGCCGGCGCCGGCGCGCAGGTAGCCGTGGAAGCCTTCGGCGTCACTTGGGTACATGGGGTCGGCAAAGGCGGAACCGCTGGCGATGGCCAAGACGATGGCAGCTGGCAGTGTTTTCAACACGGCCTTCAACATGGTGCGATGCAGCATGGTAAGTCTCCTCAGTAGTTATTTTTTATCTAGTCATTCGTGGCCGAATGTACTGGCCAGAATTCTTTCCAGCAGGGACATAGTAACTATACTACGAACAAATATCAACATATTATGTTGTAATCCTACGACTACTCTGCGACACTTTATTTGCGTACTGATGTGCGAGTTGACTGCCCTGTTTTTTCCGCTGGCGCCAGCGTTTCTGGCGCTGCGTGCAGGCATTTGCGCAGGCCCCCCGCATTTTTCGGCACGCGGCACGTATACGAATTAAAATCCTTGGTTTTTGCCCATAACGACAGTGCGCCGCCACGACCGCGCACGCAGACGAGACTAAGCACCGCCATGAAAATTGATGAAAAAATGGAAGTAGCAGGCAGCGATCCGGCGGAGCGTTTCAGTGAAGGGCCGCGCCTGCTGGCAGACATCGGCGGCACCAATGCCCGCTTCGTGCTCGAAACGCGCCAGGGCCACCTGGAAGCGGTGGCCGTGCTGCCCTGCGACGACTACGCGTCGCTGCTCGACGCCATCACCGCGTATATGGATAGCAGCGAGGCGCGTGCCGCCGGGTCGGCGCGCGTGCGCCATGCGGCCATCGCCATCGCCAATCCCATCGACGACGACAATATCCGCATGATGAACCATCACTGGTTCTTCTCGATCGAGGCGATGCGCGCCGCGCTGGGTCTCGACACGCTGCTGGTGGTGAACGACTTCACGGCGCTGGCCATGGCCCTGCCCTATCTGCGGCCCGACCAGCGCCTGCAGATCGGCGGCGGCATGGCGCGCGCCGACAGCGTCATCGGCCTGCTCGGTTCGGGCACGGGCCTGGGCGTATCGGGCATGATTCCCGCCGAAGACCGCTGGATCGCGCTGGGCAGCGAAGGGGGCCACGTCAGCTTCGCGCCCTGCGACCAGCGCGAGATGGATGTGCTGTCCTTCGCCTGGCGCGAACTGTCGCACGTCTCGGCCGAGCGCCTCGCCTCCGGGCGCGGGCTGGAACTGATCTACCGCGCCCTGTCCGAACGCGCCGGCGTGATGGATGCGGCGCCGCTGCTGGCGGCCGACATCACCAGCCGCGCCCTGAACAATGAATGCGACGTGTGCATCGAAGCGGTGGACTGCTTTTGCGCCATCCTCGGCTCCATCGCCGGCAACGTGGCCATGACGCTCGGTGCGCTGGGCGGCATCTATATAGGCGGGGGCATCGTGCCGCGCCTGGGCCCCCTGTTCGAACAGTCGCAGTTCCGCGCCCGCTTCGAACAGAAGGGCCGCCTGAACGAATACCTGGCGCAGATCCCTACCTTTCTGATCACGGCCGAACTGCCTACTTTTCTGGGCATCGCCGCCATCCTGGCGCAAAAGCTCAAGCGCGCCCATTCCGGCGCACCCGTGCTCGAATCGGTGCGCCAGGCGCGCGGCAGGATGAGCCCCTCGGAATGCAAGGTAGCCGACTGGGTATTGAAAGAACCGAACGCCATGCTCACGCTGCCGATCGCCGAAATCGCCCAGAGGGTCGGCGTCAGCCAGCCGACCGTGATGCGCTTTTGCCGCTCGATCGGCGTGCAGGGCCTGGCCGACTTCAAATTGAAGCTGGCGTCCGGCCTGACGGGCGGCGCCATCACGGTGGCGCACTGCCACGTGGAGATCTCGGACTCCGACGCGGAGCTGGCGCGCAAGGTGCTGGGCAATAACGCCTCGGCCGCGCTGGCCCTGCGCGACATGCTCGACGTGAAGGCGCTGACGGCCGCCATCGAACTGCTGCGCGGCGCGCAGCGCGTGGAATTGCTGGCCGTGGGCAGCGCCCGCGTGGTGGCCGACGACATGCAGCACAAGCTGCTCAACCTGGGTATCGTCAGCAGCTTCTTTGCCGATCCGCAGGCGCAGGAAATGAGCGCCGCCATGCTGAAACCGGGAGACGTGGCGCTGGTCATTTCCCGCTCGGGCGCCCTGCCCGAGCTGCTGCGCACCGTCAAGGTGGCGCAGGGCTGCGGCGCGCGCGTGCTGGCCATTACCGCCAGCGGCTCGCCGCTGGCCAAGCTGGCCGACGTGCTGCTGACCCTGAACCACCCGGAAGGCAATCTCAATTTCGTGCCCATGATCGTGCGCCTGCTGCAGCTGATGATGCTCGATATCCTGTCGGTGGGCCTGGCGCGGCGCGACACGGCGCAGCGCACCAGCGCCGCCGAACTGGAAGAGGGTCAATTGCACGGCATGCGCATCAGCGGCAAGCTGAAATTCGGTGGTCACCTCGAATAAGGCGGCACACGCCGCCCCCGATACAAGCAGCGGCGCCACCGTGCATGACGTGGCGCGCGTGGCCGGCGTGTCGGCCATGACGGTATCGCGCGTCATCAACGGCCGCGCCAGCGTCAGCGCGGCCACGCGCGACAAGGTCGAAGCGGCGATCGCCAGCCTGCATTACCAGCCCAACCTCGCGGCCAGGGCGGCGCGCACGGGCACCTTGCGCATTGGCCTCTTGTACAGCAATCCCAGCGCCGCCTTCCTCAGCGAATTTTTAGTTGGCGCCATGGATCAATGCCGCCAGGGCGGCGGCCAGTTGCTGCTCGAACGCTGCGAAGACATCGACAGCCAGCGCGCCGGCATCGCCTGCCTGGTGGCAGCCGGCGTGGACGGCATCCTGGTACCGCCGCCCCTGTGCGACTCGCCGGCAGTGCTGGCGCAGCTGAACCAGATGGGCATCCCCGCCATCGCCGTGGCCACGGCGCGCCCCTCGCCCGACGTGTCGGCCGTGCGCATCGACGACTACGAAGGCGCGCTGACCATGACACGCCACCTGCTCGCCCTGGGCCACCGCGACATCGGCTTCATCGAAGGCGATCCGGCGCACACGCCCGCCCTGCTGCGGCGCCAGGCTTTCGAGGACGCCATGCGGGAAGCGGGCTTGCTGGTGCCGCCGCACAGGGTGGCGCAAGGCTATTTTACGTATCGCTCGGGACTGGACGCGGCGCGCCAGCTGCTTGCGCAAACACCGCGCCCCAGCGCCATCTTCGCCAGCAACGACGACATGGCCGCCGCCACCCTGGCCGTGGCGCACGGCATGGGCTTGCAGGTGCCGGCCGAATTGAGCGTGTGCGGCTTCGACGACACGCCCGTCGCCACCACCGTCTGGCCCGAGCTGACCACCATCCACCAGCCCATCGCCGACATGGCGCGCGCCGCCGTCAGTCTCGTCATCGACGAGATACGCCAGCGCCGCGCGGGAGACCCGGCGCCCGCCACGCATCGCCTGATGGAATTTACCCTGATACAGCGGGCATCGTCGGGCAGGTATGCGCCGCCGGGGGCAAAGGGATAGCGCAGACCTTGACGCTGCCAGAACAGGCGATGCCCTACACCGCCTCGGTCAAGGCGGGACTGCCGATGGAAGTGACGACGTAACCGTTGCGGCCAGCGCTTTTTGCCTGGTAGAGCGCCGTATCGGCCGCCGTCAATAATGCCCCTGCCGTCGTCTCGCCCTCGGCACTGAACGCCAAGCCGACACTGGTGGCGACATGCAGACCGATGCCGCCGCAATCAAAGTGCACCGCCATCTCTTGTACGATTTTCTTGCCCAGTATCGCGAGCTCGGACTGATCCGTCAGTTGTTCAAAAATGATGACAAACTCGTCACCTGCAAGGCGCGCTACCGTGTCCGAGGCCCGGATGCAAGCTTTGAGCCGTTTGGCAAATTCAATCAACACCAGGTCGCCGATGCCATGCCCATAGGTATCATTTATTTTTTTAAAATAATCGATATCCAGATAGGCCAGCGCCAGGCCCGTACCAGCGCGCCGGGCGCGCGTCAATGCCGCGGCCAGCGCCTCGTCAAACATGCGCCTGTTGTGCAGGCCGGTCAGCATGTCAGTGCGCGCCAGAGCAGCGAGGTTGCTCTCCGCAGCTTCCCTCTGCAACGACAGCGCATAGAATGCACGGCTCAGTTTTCCAAACTCGTCTTTGCGGGCGATATCAAACACCGCAATATCGGCATGGCCGGAGTGTATGCTCGCCACATGCCGGCCCAGATCGCCCAAGGGACGCAAGAGCAGCATCACCGCCAGCCAGCCGGCACAACTGGCCAGCAAGGCAACACCTGACGAAGCAATGATGACTTGGGCATAAATATCGGTGATCGGCGTGAATGCCTCGCTTTCAGGGTAGACGGCGCCGATGATCCAATCTGCCGCATGCAAATGCTTGTACGTGATAATGGCCTGCACGCCCGGCTTGGTTTTACCCTGCGTCCAGCCGTCGAATCCACGCAATGCGGCCAGTGTGGAGGGCATTGCGCCGCCCTTTTCATCATCCACCCGCTTCAGGATGCGCGCCGCATCGGGATGGTGGAGTATCGTGCCGTCATCGGTCAACATGAACAGATAACCGCTCTTTCCCGGCTTGAGCTGCTCCCACTGACCGAAAAATGTCGGGCTTTGCAAATTGATACCGCCAGCGATCACATACAGCAATTTGCCCGCTTCGTCATAGATCGGTTCGGTTACCAGCACGATGGGCTTGCCCGACAACTGGCTCTTGAATGGACGCGATATCACGCCCTACCTGAATTTCACGGTATCGATAAAATACTCGCGCGCGGCGACATTAAGCTTGCCGATCACGCGCCGGTCATTCATGCTGGCAATCAATTTTCCAGTGGCATCAAAAGTGACGAGATTGAAAAATTCCTCGCGCAGGCTTGGATGATTTTCAATAAATGCCTGCATCCGCTGCGGATGTTCAACCACGTCCGCGGGTAGCCCTTCCGCCAGCACCCTGAGCAGTGCTTTCTTCGCATTCAAGTCGTCGTCGATATAGGCCGCGGCACTGGTCAGCAAGGCATATTGCTGATTGCCGATGACCGATACCATCTGCCCTTGCTCGACAGACAGCGATGTGAGCGCGACAGAGCCGGTCGCGCACAGCACCAGCACGCCCACCAGCACAGCCATCTTGAATTTGAAGCTCCTGGGATTGAAAAATTTCCAGATCTTATGCATGTGGACTTCCTTCTCAGCGCCCATGCTCAGTAAAGCGCACAGATCCGGCCAGGTGGCGCCATGCATGGCACCGGGAGGAATGGCATATTGATCAGCGAATGATTTGGCGCCTCATGGCGAAGGAGCAAAGCTTACGCCTATTATTGTAAAAAGGGCGCCCTGGCGCCCCTTAATACGCACACGCTACCCACATCAACCCAATATAGTGCGCTCCAGCAACGATTCCACCAGCTCCACCGACGGCGGTGCGCCGCCGGCCGCAAGACAGGCGCCCGCCCCGGCCGCGACAGCGAAGCGCAAGTGCTGGCCACCATCGGCCTCTGGCCGGTACATCAGGCTGTACAGCAAGCCGCCGATGCTGGCGTCGCCCGCGCCCACCGAGTCGACCACCTCGATGACGGGCGGCGCCGCCTGCCATGTCTGCTCGCCCCGGTACAGGGCCGCGCCCTGCGCGCCGCGCGTATACAAATACGTGGCTCGCCGATTCCAGCCGCGCAGCACGGCAAACGCGCCATCGATGTCATCGTGGCGAAACAGGCCCGCCAGGTCTTCGTCCGACACTTTGACCACGTCGGCCAGTTCCACCATGCGGCGCAGGGTGGCGTCGTAGCGCTCGTCCATCATGACGCGGAAATTCGGGTCGTAGCTGATCTTCACGCCGGCCGCTTTCAATTCCTGCGCCAGCGCCACGAGCTTGCCCGCCAGCGGTTCGCGCGCCAGGCTGATGCCGCCGAAATGCACCCATTGCGCGCCCTGCATCCAGCCGGCAGGCAGTTGCGCTGCGTCGAAATGCAGGTCGGCGCTGTCGTCGCCGATGAAGTAATAGGTGGGCGGATGCAGTTCATGCACGATGGCCAGCAGCGGCGACTTCGCGCGGCGCTGCAAAAAACGCATGTCCAGGCCGGCCGCTGCGGTGGCAGCGGCCAGCGCGTCACCGAAAACGTCGAGGCTGACGGCACCGGCAAAGGCGCTGGGCACGCCCAGGCGCGCCATCACGCGCGCCACGTTCCAGGTCGAGCCGCCCACCTGGCTGCTCCAGGTATCCGCGCCCGTGCGCAGCATGTCCGTCAGCGCTTCGCCGGCCGACACAAAGCGTGGGAAATTGGCGGCGTTCATGCTGCACCGCCCATCACGTTCAGCACTTCATAACAGGCGCCCATGGTGTGGTAATCGACCTTGCCGGCCGGGCTTTTCTCGTTGCTGATTTTTTGGTTCTCGGGCGTCAAAATGCGGTACCAGGCGCCGTGTTCGTGGTCGACGAAGTGCGCCCAGCTGTAGTCCCATATCTTGTCGTAGCTGCGCCAGTAGGCCTCGTCGCCTGTGCGCGCGGCCAGCACGGCGGCGGCGGCGAAGCTTTCCGCCTGCACCCAGAAGTATTTGTCGCCATCGCAGATTTCATCTTGCGGGCCGAAACCGTAATGGATGCCGCCATGCGCGCCATCCCACGCCCTGGCCAGCGCCGTGTCGTACAGGGCGCGCGCACGCGGCAGCAGCCACTCCGACGGGCCGGCCATGAATTTTGAATGGCGCTCCATGATCAGCAGCAGCTTGGCCCATTCCGTGAAGTGGCCGGGCTGGTAGCCCCATGGACGGAAGATATTGCTCTTGTCGTGCAGGTTGTAATCCCAGTCGATAGCCCAGTCGGGCGTGTAGTGCTCCCAGATCATGCCGTTCGCCAGACCCGCCTGGCGCACCGTGATGTTGTGCGCCAGCGTCTCGGCGCGGTGCAGGTAGCGCGCCTCGCCCGTCGCCTCGAACGCGGCCAGCATGGCTTCGCAGGCATGCATATTGGCGTTCTGGCCCCGGTAGCCGTCCAGCGTCGCCCAGTCAGCGCTGGCCACATCCGCATACAGGCCATGTTCGGGCAGCCAGAAGCGCTGCTCCATCAGTTCAAACGTTTCGTCCAGATACGCGCGCGCTTCCGGCATCCCCGCCTGCAGCGCGTGCGCATACGCCAGCAGCACGAAGGCCAGGCCGTAGCAGTGGTTGGCGCCGTCTTCCACCGTCTTGACGCCGTCTTGCCATGTCAATTGCCAGGCGTAGCCGCCCGTGGCAGGGTCGCGATGCACGTGGCGCAAAAAGGCCACGCCGTGGCGCAGGGCCGCCTGGTAATCGTCGTCGCCGAAATGGCGGTAAGCCATGGCGTAATTGAAGATGAAGCGCGTGCTGCTGACCAGGTGGCGCGTGGCAGCGTCGTACACCGTGCCGTCGTCGAGGAAGAAGTGATAAAAGCCGCCGCTCGCATCGATGGCGCGCGGGTGATAAAAGTGCATCGTGTGCAGGATGTGATTTTCAAGCATCTGCCTGGAGCGGAAGTCGGGATTCATGGGTCTCTCATGATATTGTTATCGATAACAATGATGATAGCATGCCGCTTCCACGCCGTCATGCCCAGTCAGGGGTTCTTGGTCAGCCTGAGCTTTTCGCGCCACAGTGCCGCCTGGACGGGGTCGGCTGCCTGTTCCAGCTCGCCCTTATCGTACACCTTGACCAGCCGTACCATCGCCTCCACGTCGCCCTGCCTGGCCGCCAGCAGATACAGCGCAAAGGGCTTGGGCGCCGGCCCTTGCCGGGTGGGGCCGCCGCGGCCCTGCTCCAGCAGCCGCGCAAAACCCGTCTGGCCCGGTGGACTCTTGGCGATGGCCGCCATTTCATACCAGCCCAGGGCCGCCTCGTCGCTCTGCGGCGCGCCCTGCCCCACCTCATACGAGTAGGCCACATTGTTCAGACCAGGCGGATCGAGCGCCTTGGCCGCCCGCATGTACCAGCCGAACGCTTCCTTGCGCTGCGCCTCGTCCTGCGCCGTCATCATCAGGCGGTAGCCGATTTCATTGTAGGCGGGGATGAAGCCGTTTTCAGCATAGAACTTCAGCCAGTGCAGCGCGTGCGCCCGTTCTTCCGCGCTGCTGTGGATATTCTCGAAGTGCATGGCCAGCGTAAAGTTGGCCAGCTCCACGCCTTGCGCGGCGCCCTTGCGCGACCAGTATTCGCCCAGCTTGCGGTCGATGGCCATGCCCTGGCCCAGCGTATAGGCCACGCCGAGGAAGGCCTGCGCCGGGCCATAACCGCCTTCGGCCGATTTCTGCATCCACGCCAGGCCGGCGTCGACGTCGCGCGGCGTGCCCTCGCCGCCGTGCAGCATCTGCGCCAGGTCCAGCTGGGCGATGGTGTCGCCACCTTCCGCCGCGCGGCGTATCTTGTCGAAGGCGGCGACCTTGTCTGGCGACAGGTCGGCCGGGCGGTTGATCACGGCCTGCACCCTGGCGCGCATGGCGTCCAGGCCGGACATGTCGAATTCGGCCAGCGCCGGATGCTGGCGCGGCGCTGGCAGGGACACTGGCTGCGCCAGCACGGGCTGCGCCAGCGCCAGGCTGAATACAAACACGATGGTCTTCATTTATTTTCCGCCTCCATCAGTTTGCCGCGCCACTCGGCAGCGTCTTCGGCATTCGCCGCTTGTCCCAGTTCGCCCTTGGCATACACGTCGAGCATGCGCCGAATGGCGGGCACGTCACCGCGCCATCCCGCCCGCTCGTACCAGATCAGGGCCAGCTGGTCCGACTGTTTCACGCCCAGGCCCAGCTCGTGCGCGCGGGCCAGGTTGCGCATGCCGGGCGGCTGCTTTTCACGCGCCGATCTGTCATACCAGTGGAAAGCTTCGCCGCGATCCAGTTCATCGACGGCCGCGCGCATCAGGTGCTCGCCCAGCGCATTGTAGGCGGGCACAAAGTGCTGCTCGTTCGCCGCAGCCTTCAGCCAGGTGATGGCCAGCGCCAGCTGCGCCTCCACGTCGCCCGTTTGCGCGGCACGCTCGGCTTCGGCAAATTCGGCGATGCTTTCCGGGCTATGGCTGGCCACATTCGCCCGTGCCTCGATGGCGATCAGCTGCAGATCGAGCAGGGTGGGCGAAGTTTGCGCCAGTACAGGCAGCGGCAATAGCAAAGGTATCAGCAAAAGTAATTTCCTGGGCATGCGGCGGAGTCGGGCAGAAGAAAACACGCATGGTAGCCGATGCCACGCGAGACAGGCGCGCACTGTACGGGAAGTTTGACAGGGCCGGCCGGCGGGCTTACATTGCATCAACTCAACCCCATACTCAAGAACGCCATGAACCGCCTCGCCATCACCGCCTTGACCCTGCTGCTCGCCGCAGCCTCCGTGGGCGCCAGCGCCGCAAGCGTCGCAAATTCCCAGCTGACGGGCTGCGCCGCCAAGCGCGAAAGCATCCGCAGCGAACTGCAGCAGGCGCAGGCACAGGGCCTGTCCGACAAGGTCGCGGGCCTGACGCGCGCGCTCGACGAAGTCAACGCCCACTGCCGCGACAGCAACCTTGCCGAGCGCCACAACAAGAAAGTGCTGAAGGCGCAGGCAAAAGTGAACCAGACGGAGCGTTCGCTGCGCCTGGCCCAGGAAGCGAATAAAGAGCCGAAGAAAATCGCCAAGCTGGAAGGCAAGCTGGAAAAAGCCAGGGCCGACTTGGCCGCCCTGCAGGCGCAGCAGCCTTAAGTTTTATCCCCCAGCAGTTGATAAATGCTGGAAAAATCCAGCGCACCCGAACCCGCCTTGCTGTGCAAACTATATAAATTGCGCGACAAGGCGCCCAGCGGCACACTCGCTCCGCTGGCCAGCGCGCTTTCCATGGCCAGTCCCAGGTCTTTCAGCATCAAATCGACGCCAAAGCCGCCCGAGTAGCCGCGCGACGCGGGCACGTTCTCGGCCACGCCGGGACACGGGTTGTACACCTCCAGGGTCCAGTTGCGGCCCGAGCTTTTCGCCATCACGTCCGACACCACCTTGGGATCGAGGCCATTGGCCACGCCCAGGCGTATCGCTTCGCTGGTGCCGATCATGAGTATGCCCAGCAGCATGTTGTTGCAGATCTTGACCGTCTGCCCGCAACCGGAGCCGCCCGCATGGAAGATCGCCTTGCCCATGACGTCCAGGCAGGGCCGCGCCGCCGCCAGCGCGGACTCTTCGCCGCCCACCATGAAGGTCAGGGTGCCGTTGGTGGCGCCCGCCGTGCCGCCCGAGACAGGCGCGTCCAGCATGGGCATGCCCTTTTCCTGCGCTGCGCGGCCCACCTGGCGCGCCGCCTCGGTGGAAATCGTCGAACAGTCGATCAGCAAGGTGCCAGGCCGCGCCTGCGCCAGGATACCCGCGTCGCCAAGGTAAGCCCCCAGCACGTGGCGGCTGGCCGGCAGCATGGTGATGACGATGTCGGCCGCCTGGATCGCTGCCGCCTTGTCATCGGACACCAGGCCGCCGCCGTCGGCAAACTGCTGCACGCTGGCCGGCAGCAAGTCAAAACCCGTGACGGCATGGCCGGCCCGCACCAGGTTTTGCGCCATGGGCAAGCCCATGTTCCCCAGGCCGATGAAAACGATATTGGTGCTCATCTCCGCCTCCTTATTTCATCGAGATGGTGGTATTGACGCCGCTGCCGCCGTCGTCCGGGGCAAACCAGCGCGCCGTGACGGTCTTGGTCTGCGTCCAGAAGTACAAGGCTTGCTTGCCGTTCGGGCCCAGGTCGCCCAGTTTCGAGGCGCGTGAACCCGTGAAGCTGAAATAGGCGACGGGCACGGGTATGGCCACGTTGATACCCACCTGCCCCACGTCGATCTCGTTCTGGAACTTGCGCCCCGCCCAGCCGGACGAGGTGAAGATCGAGGTGCCGTTGCCGTTCGGGTTGGCGTTAATAAAAGCGATGGCCTGGTCCAGCGTGTCCGTCTCGACCACGCACATGGCGGGGCCGAAGATTTCCTGCGTGTAGACGGAATTCGATGCCGCCACCTTCGAGAAAATCGTCGGCCCCATGAAGTTGCCGCCCTCGTAGCCGGCCACCTTGAGGCCGCGGCCGTCGAGCAGCAGCTGCGCGCCCTCGTCCAAGCCCGCCTGGATCAGCTTTTCCGCGCGCTGCATGGCGGCCCTGGAGACCATCGGCCCCAGGTCGGCATCGCGGTCGCTACCCGGTCCCACTTTCAGCGCTTGCGAGCGGGCGACGATTTCCGGCAGCCAGGTACGCGCCTCGCCCACCAGCACGACGACGGAATTGGCCATGCAGCGCTGGCCGGCCGCGCCGAAGGCGGCGCCGATCAGGTTATTGATCGCCTGTTCCTTGTTGGCGTCGGCCAGCACCACGCAATGGTTTTTCGCGCCCATCATCGATTGCGCGCGCTTGCCCGATTCGCTGGCGCGGCGGTACACATGCGTGCCCACGTGGGTGGAGCCGATGAAGGACACGGCCTTGATGTCGGCATGGTCGCACAGCATGTTGACGACATCGGCGCCGCCATGCACGACGTTGAGCACGCCGGCCGGCAAGCCCGCCTGGTACATCAGTTCGACCAGGTACATGGTCGATGACGGGTCCTGCTCCGACGGTTTCAATACAAAAGTATTGCCGCAGGCGATAGCAATCGGGAACATGAAGCATGGCAGCATGACGGGGAAATTGAAGGCCGTGATGCCGGCGCCCACGCCCAGCGGCTGGTAGATATTGTAGACATCGACGCCGGTGGCGGCGTTTTCCGCGATTTCGCCCAGCTGCAGGGTAGCGATCGAGCACGCGTGCTCCACCACTTCCAGGCCGCGCATCACCTCCCCTTCCGCGTCGGGCAGGGTCTTGCCATGTTCGCGCGTGATCAGTGCGGCCAGGGCGCCGATGTTTTCGCGGATCAGGTGCTGGTACTTGAGCATGATGCGCATGCGCGCCGCCAGCGGGGTATTGCGCCAGGTTTTAAAAGCTTCCTTGGCCGTGGCGACGGCCAGGTTGACTTCGTCGGGCGTGGCAAACGGTACCTTGGCGACGATTTCCTGCGTGGCCGGGTTGACGACGTCGCGCCATTCGGTGCTGGTCGAGGCGTGGTGCTGACCGCCGATATGCAGGGGGATGGCGGGGACTGAGGTGAGGGCTTGGTTCATTTGTTTGGCTCCGTGTTTATTTTTTAACGAGGTTGCACGCCGCCGCATCCATCGGCTTGAACGCCTGCTCGGCAGGGATGGTGGACAGCACTTTCAGGTAGTCCCACGCGCCTTTCGATTCGGCCGGGGTCTTTACCTGCACCAGGTACATGTCGTGGATGACGCGGCCGTCGGGACGGATCGATGCGTTATTCATGACGGCATCCTTGATGGGCAGCTCGCGCATTTTCTGGGCGACGATCTTCGAGTCGTCGCTTTTCGCCGCCGCCACCGCTTTCAGGTAGTGATAGACGCTGGAATACACGCCCGCCTGCACCATGGTCGGCTTGGCGCCCTTGTTGAGCGCCTCGAAGCGCTTGGCGAACGCGCGGCTGCGGTCATCGTAGTCCCAGTAAAACCCGTCCGCGTAGACCAGGCCCTGGGCCGTTTCCAGGCCCAGCGCATGCACGTCGGAGAGGAACACCAGCAAGGCGGCCAGGCGCTGGTCCTTGCCGCTGCCGATGCGAAATTCGCGCGCCTGCTTGATGGCCGAGACCACGTCGGCGCCGCCGTTGGCCAGGCCGATCACCTGCGCTTTCGAGCCTTGCGCCTGCACCAGGAAGGAGGAAAAATCGGAGGCGTTGAGCGGATGGCGCACGGCGCCCAGCACCGTGCCGCCATTGCGCTTGACGACTTCGCTGGCGTCTTTTTCCAGCGAATGGCCGAACGCGTAATCGACGGTGACGAAGTACCACGATTTCTGCCCCAGCTTCGTCAGCGCCGCCGCCGTGCCGGCCGCCTGCGAATAGGTGTCGAACATCCAGTGGAAGCCGTTCGGCGAGCAATCTTCATTCGTCAGACGCGTGGTGGCCGGGCCGCTGAACATGGCGATGCCGCCCTTTTCTTTCATCAGTTTTTGCACGGACAGCGCCACCGAGGAATTGGTCAGGTCGGCGATGGCGTCGACCTTGTCGCGGTCTATCCATTCGCGCGCCTTGGAGGCGGCGATGTCGGCCTTATTCAAGTGGTCGGCCGAGACAATTTCGATTTTCATGCCCTTGCATTCGGCTTTTAAACAATCCTCGACGGCCATCTGGCTGGCGACGACGGAGCCGCGCCCGCCCATGGCCGAATACGGGCCGGACATGTCGGTGAGGATGCCGACCTTGACGACGCCATCGGAAATCTGCGCCTGCGCGCCGCCAAAGGAAAGGGTGAGCGCCAGCGCGCCCATGGCCAGAACGGTTTTTTTCATGCGTGTCTCCAGGTGGATGGGTTTTCTTATATGTTTAGATGCATTCTGCATGTGTAAAAATATGCACTCAAGTGAAATTAATGCATAATTCCTTTGCAAAAATGCACAGAGGGGGATTGCCATGCTCGACTGGGACAATGTACGGGTCTTCCTGGAACTGACGCGCAGCGCGGGACTCGTCGACGCGGCGAAAAAGCTGGGCATCGACCATTCCACCGTGTCGCGGCGCATGCGCAAGTTCGAGGAGCAGGTGGGCACGCAGCTGTTCGACCGCAATTACGTGGGCTACCAGCTGACGCCCGAAGGCCACCGCCTGATGGAATACGCGGAAACCATGGAAAGCACGGTGTTTGCCGCTACCGAGGAGCTGGGCGAACATAACCGCCTGCTGTCGGGCCAGGTGCGCCTGGGCGCCACGGAAGGCTTCGGCGCCATCGTGCTGGCGCCCCACCTGGCGCAGTTTTGCGGCCGCTATCCGCACATCAGCGTGGACCTGATCGCCGTGCCCCGTTTCGTCAGCCTGTCCAAGCGCGAGGCGGACGTGGCCATTTCCATCGAGCGCCCCCTGTCCGGCCCGTACGTGGTGACGAAGCTGTCCGACTACCGCTTGAAACTGTACGCCACGCCCGCCTACCTGGCGCGCCATGCGCCGATTACCAGCGTGGCGCAGCTGGCGCAGCACCCGATCATCGGCTACGTGGACGACCTGGTATTCAGTTCGGAGCTGCGCTACATGGATAACGTGGCGCCCGATTCGCTGCGCGCGTTTCGCAGCACCAGCGTGATCGCCCAGTACCACGCGGTGCGCGCGGGCCAGGCGCTGGCGATCCTGCCCTGCTTCGTGGCGCAGCAGTCGAACGAACTGGTACCCGTGCTCGATGGCGAGATCGACTTGCTGCGCGCCTTCTGGATGATCTCTCCCAGCGAGCGGCGCAATATCGCCCGCGTCAGCGCCCTGTGGAATTATCTGCGCAGCGCCATCGACGTCAATCACGCCTATCTGATGGGCGAGACGGCCACGCCCAGCTGGCCTGCCTAAGCAAGCCACGGCGCGCTACACTGTCGTCACATACTAATAAGGAGAACGCGATGTTGATGGATGCAAGCCAGACCGTACTCGTCATTGTCGACCTGCAGGGCCGCTTGATGCCGGCCATCCACGACGCCGGCCTGGTGCTGGCGCAAAACCTGCGCCTGGCGAAGGTCGCCCGCCTGCTCGACGTGCCCGTGCTGGGCACGGAACAGAACCGCCAGGGACTGGGGCCGAACGTGGAAGAGATCGCCGCGCTGTGCGAACGGACCTTGCACAAGACGCATTTCGGCGCCTGCTTTGATGGCTTGCAAGACATGCTGCCCGCAGGGCGCAGGCAGATCGTCGTCACGGGCTGCGAAGCCCATGTGTGCATGCTGCAGACGGCGATCGGCCTGCTGCAGCTGGACTATGACGTGATCATCGCCATCGACGCCGTCGGCTCGCGCCAGGCCGCCAGCCGCGATGCGGCGCTGGCCCGTCTGGACAAGCTGGGCGCCCATCTGGTGACGGTGGAAATGCTGGCCTTTGAATGGTTGCGCGATTGCAAGCATCCGCGTTTCCGCGAAGTATTAGCGCTGATTAAATAGAAAGCAGGTTTAAGCCAGATCAAGCCTGACGGCCTTTCATTTGCTAGCTTGGTAACAGCGCCGCCATTCTGAACGGCGCCCATTTCCAACCAGCAAGGGAGCCATCATGGCCTATATCCTGCGGGGCAAACTGTGCGGCTTGATCTGTGCCGAGTGTCCTGAAGCCTTGTCGCACGTCATCGTGCGCCTGTACCGCCCGCGCGCGTCGCAAAACGTCACGGCCCTGGCCGTGGCCAGCGCCAAGGAAACCTTCGCCATCCTCACGGACGAGGAAATGCAGGCGAAAGCGCCGTTTTTGCTGGCCGAAGCGAGCACGGATGACGACGGCAACTACAGTTTCACGCTGGAAGGCGATTACCAGGGCGAGGCCGTCGAGGTCGATATCCTGTGTCCCACCGTGCCACATCTGAAGCTAGGTCCGAAAGACCCCGTGCCACTGCAGTTTTCCATCACCACCCTCCAGCCCCGCTGGCGCCAGGTCGACAATGATTTTCTCGCCGTCTGGGATTATTGCCTGCCGCAACGCTTCTGGTGCCTGGTGCGCGCCCGCTTCGGTGCCTGGACCATCTGCGGCCGGCTGCGCACCTGCGATGCGCCCCACACGCCGATCGCCGGCGCCAGCGTGCGCGCGTTTGACGCGGACTGGCTGCAAGACGATGCGCTGGGTGTTGCCGTCACCGATGCCACGGGGCGCTTCCGCATCGATTACCTGACGTCGGATTTTACGCTGACGCCGTTTTCACCGTTCATCAACGTCGAGTTCGCCAGCGGCCCCGACGTGTATTTCACGGCGCAGCTGGGCAGCGTCACCATCCTGGCGGAAACCCAGGCCAACGGCCGCCAGCCGGGGCGCGAAAACGTGGGCCACTGTTTTTGCGTGGAATTGTGTTCAAAAGACGTCTTGCCACCCGATGTGGAAGGCGTGCCCCACTGGCAGCAGGTGGAAGTGTTCGATATCCACCCGTTCCCCTCGCTGGCCGGCTTTTCCGCGCAAGGCTATGCGGGCGGCGCCGGCGCGTCCTACGTGTTCGCCGGTGGCGTCACATTGAAAGGCAATTGCCCGCTGCGCAACAGCGCCATCCCCGCCAACCCGCTCGAATACCGATTCCTGATCGGCGAATGGTCCTGGCCCGGCGGCAGCGACGACCCGACAGCCATCCCCACGCTGGCGCCGGCCAGCCTGGCACCGCTGACGCAAATCCTCGGCACCCTCGTCGGCTATGTGTTTTATACGAATGGACTGGGCCTCGCCGACTCGGCACAGGTGATCGTCGATGCGGGCGATTTAAAACCGGGCGGCTGGATAAGGGTGGACGGCAAACCCGTCACCGTGGACATGCGCGATGGCACGACGGCCATCGTCAACGTGGCGCCCAACATCTTCCTGCGCACCTTTGACTTGCTGACTATCAATACACCCGCCATCACCAGCCTGCATCCGGCCAAGCTGCCGGGCGGCTTGCCCATCCTCGACGCGGGCCGCAGCCTGACGGCGGCCGAGAGCGAACCGATACGCCGCTACCGCCTGGGCTTCGAGGTACGCGACGGCATCAGCCTGGCGCTGGTGGCCACGGATGGGCTCGATTCCATCGTCTTCGACAACTCGCCCGTCATCGTGGCGCTGGACCTGGAAGAGTTGCGCAGCAATGCCTGCAACCCCATCGCGGGCGGCCTCGTACATATCCTGTACACGATCGACCATCCGCATTTGCGCTTTTTCACTATCACGATTTCCAACAACAACGGCATCGCGCAACCGCCGCCACCGCTGCCGGCCGCCAGCTTCACGCCACCTCCACCGCCTGGCAACTATCTGTTCCGCGGCGGCGCGGGCGGACCTCACCTGTCAGGCAACAATGGCGGCTTTCCCGTCAACGTGGCGCTCGACCCGCCGTGCGCCTACCGTGTGGCGCTTGCTTGGCAGACGCGGCATTACCTGGCGTCGGCGCACAGCATTGACAGGTTGTACTGCAAGTAAACATGCATCAGAAATAACGCACCCACGCCTGCTTTGAGGTGCGCTTGTAGTTGGCAAACGCGCGGCAGGGAAAGTACAGCACGGGCATCAGCAGCAAGGCCAGCAGCCAGACTTGCCAGATATGCTCGACGCCATAGCGGCCAGCGTGATTGGCGCCCAGCACGGCCGTCAAGGCCAGGCCGATGCCCAGCAGCAGGTATAAATGCAGCAGATAGTAAAACATGGGCGCGCCGCCAAAGGTGGCGCAGGCCCGCGTGAACCCGTTGTCGACGCTTTCCAGCCAGGCCAGGCCCAGCAAGCCCAAGCCAAGGGTGAACAGCAAAAAGTCCAGCGACGGCGGATACTTGGTGAAGTTCAGCACGCTCATGACCGTGCGCACGGCCGTCTCGCCCGCCACCCACGGCAGGGTTTCGCCGTAGATATTGAAGCCGCGCAGCAGGCCCAGGAGCAGCAAGCTGCCACCGCCCAGCGCCAGCAACCAGCGCCGCCTGGCCTCGGCGCTGAAGGTGCGCGCATACAGGGGGCCGGCCGCGTAGCCGAGCACGATCACGCCTATCCACGGCAGCAGCGGATAGCTGACCTTGATCTGCATGGCGCCGTCCGCCACCAGATAACCGCGTTGCAGCAGCACTGTCAGCAAATAGTAGCCAAGGCTGCCCTCCTGCGCGCGCAAGCCCGTGAGCAGATGCTGGCCCGCGATAATCGCCACGCCCAGCAGCGCCAGCACTTTCAAAGGCAGCCGGTGCAGCACGGCCAGCGCCATCATGGCCAGGCCGATGACCCAGATCACCTGCAGATACAGCACGGCAGGTGGAAACGCCCCGCTCCAGGCGACATTGACGAACACCAGTTCCAGCACGACCAGCAGCAAGCCCCGCTTGAACAAAAAACCGCCAGCGCTGCGGGGACCGGCGGCCGGATGCGCGTACAGCCAGGCCGAGAGTCCCGTCAGGAAAACGAACATGGGCGCGCACACGTGGGCGGCCAGGCGCGTGAAAAACAGGGCCGGATCGACACTGGCCGCATCCATCGGGTCGCTGACCTGATGGTGTAAAAAGATCGTTTCGCGCACATGGTCGAACAGCATGATCAGCATGACGAGGCCGCGCATGACGTCGATGATGGCGATGCGGGTGCGCAGGGTGGAAGATGTCGTCAATATCATTGTCATCGCTTAAAAACGGTAATGGGCATTCAAGGTCAGCGTACGCTCGGCCCCCGGCGCCACCCACAGCTGGCTGTAGGAACTCGCATAGTAGCTGCGGTTGAACAGGTTTTCCACATTCAACGCCAGGCGCAATTGTGCGTTGGGCGAATACGACGCCAGCAATTTGGCCGTCGTGTAGGCCGGCAAGGTGAAACTGCTGGTGGCGGCGACGTCGCCAAGGCGCTCGCCAACGTATTGCACACCGCCGCCCACGCTGGCCGTGCCCGCACCCAGCGCGAACTGCTGCGTGGCCAGCAGATTGGCGCTGTGGCGCGGCACGTTGGCCAAGCGGCTGCCCGTCACTATCGTAGTGTCGCCGCGCGTGACGCTGGCGTCCGTATAAGCATACGCGCCCGAGACGCGCAAGCCGCGCGCCACGTCACCCGAGACGTCCAGTTCCAGGCCCCGGCTGCCCACCTCGCCCGCCGCGATGGCGAAGTCCGTGTTGGCGGGATTGGTGGTCAGCACATTGCTCTTGCGGATGTCGTACACGGCCAGCGTGCCCGTCAGCTTGCCCGTTTCCAGCTTCGCGCCCAGCTCATACGCGCGGCTGCGCTCGGCCGGAAACGCCTGGTTGGCGATGCTGATGCCGCTGTTGGGGCGGAAGCCCTTGGCCGCACTCGCATACAGCGACCAGGTTTTCGACGGCTGGTAGACGAGGCCCGCGCGCGGGCTGGTGGCCGACAGTGACTGGCCGTTGCTCACGTTCAGGCGATTATTCGTCACGTCCTGCGTGTACGTATCGTGGCGCACGCCGACCAGCGCCTTCCATTGCGCCCCCAGGTCGAGTTGATCTTGCGCATACAGGCCGCGCGCCTGTTGCCTTTCCTGCGTGTCGATGGACAGGGCCAGCGGAGCGGCCTTACCGCCATACACGGGCGCAAAAATGTCGATGGCATACGCATTCGCGGCCGAGGGATTGCGGCGCAGCTGCACCCGGTGGTCGTCGAAGTGATAGGCGTCGACACCGGCCAGCACCTCGTGCGCCAGCGCGCCCGTTTTGAACTTGCCCAACAGTTCTACCCGTGCCGACACGTCGGTGGCCGAGAAATCGCGGTGGCGGCGCTGGCGGTTCAGGCTGCGGCCATCGGCCAGCAGCTTGTTCGCCTCGGTCGAATAGCCGCTCAATGCGCTGTCGCGGTAAGAAGCGCCCGCCTGCAGCGTCCAGTCGTCGGACAGCGCGTGGTGAATAAACAGCTGCTGCCCCAGCGACTTGACCGTCATGGGGCCGTCGTCCGGTTCGCCCAGGAAGCGCGCGACGGGGACAAGACCCAGCTGGCCATGCACAGCGACCACGCCACGGTCGAACGGCACGCGCTGCTGGACCGCTTCGATTTCATATGAAATGGTCGTGTGCTCGCCCGCCAGCCAGAGGAGCGAGGGAGAAAACAGGCTACGCTCGACATGCAGCGTATCGCGCAAGCTGTGCCCCTCTTCATGCACCGCGTTCAAACGGTAGGCGATGGTGTCGCTCAAGGGTCCCGTCAAATCGACGGCGGCGCGGCGCGTCTGGAAACTGCCGAGGGCAACATCGGCGCTGTACTCCGGTGCGAACTTCGGCTTTTTCGTCGTGATGTTCACCGTGCCACCCGGCTCGCCCCGGCCGTACAGGGCCGAAGCGGGGCCTTTGAGCACTTCCACATTCTGCGTATTGCCGGCGTCGCGCAGGCCGTTGTAGCCACGGCTGGAACTGAAACCGTTGACCATATAGTCGGAACCGAAATTCGGGTCGCCCGTGAAGCCGCGCATGGCGTAGCTATCCCACAAGCCGCCCAGCGGACTTTGTTTTGCAATGCCGCTGGCCAGGTCCAGCGCGCCGGCCAGGGTCGTCACGCCCGCATCGCGCAGCAAGTCGCCGGTCAGCACGCGCACGCTTTGCGGCAAATCCATCAATAAAGCGTCCGTCTTGGTGGCGCCCGTGGCGGACAGGCTGCGGTAGTGCTGGCGCTCGGCGCTGACGGTGACGACATCCTGCACAGCGGGCTCGTCGGCGGCAGGGTCAGCTGCCAGCGTCAGAGGGCTGGCAGCTGCAAGTAAAAGCGCCACGGGGCGGCGTAAAAACACAGACATGAAATTCCTGACTAGGGCGCAAATAAATGCAATAGTCTTGCATTATAATTGATAATCAATTCTCATTAAAGTCTTGCCGAAATATCTGCGCCAGAAAATCCACGAACACTTGCACCTTGGCCGCGCGCAACTGGCGCGGGTGGAACAGCGCCCACAGGTCCGGTCCCCGCGTGCGGAACGGTTGCAGCACGGGCACCAGAGTCCCTTCACGCAGCGGCTGCAACACGGAGACGGACAGCGCCTGGACGATGCCACAGCCGGCCTGGGCGGCGGCGAGCATCGATTCGATATGGTCGAAGGACAAGGCGGCGGCCGGCGTGTGCGCATACGGCTCGCCCGCGTCCCCGTCCTGGAACAGCCAGGGCCGCACCTGGCGCGATTTCGGGTACAGGAAATGCAGGCAAGCAAATTGTTCCAGTTCCTGCGGCGACGACGGCATGCCATGCCGGGCGACAAAAGCGGGGGAAGCGCAGCACAGGTAATCCATGCGCAGCAGGCTGCGCGCCACCAAGGACGAATCCTGCGGTTCTCCGATGCGCAGCATCACGTCGATGCCCTCTTCCACCATGTCGATCAGGCGGTCGCTGACCGTCAGGCGCAGGGCGATGTCGGGATAGGCGGCGATAAAGCGGGGCAAGGCGGGCGCCACCAGGTTGCGGCTGATGCTGCTGGGCATATCCACGCGCAAGCCGCCCGATGGTTTCCCGGCCGCTTGTTCAAGGCTGGACTCCAGCGCCGCCATATCGGCCAGCAACTGGCGCGCCTGCGCATGACACTGTTGGCCTTCGGCCGTGAGCGACATGCTGCGCGTGGTGCGCTGCAAGAGCCGCACGCCGAAGTGCTTTTCCAGCGCCGCCACCTGGTTCGTCACGGACGACGTGGAAATACCCAGGCGCTGCGCCGCCTTGCTGAAGCCGCCCGCCTCGACCACGGCGCAAAACACCTGCATTGCTGCCAGCCTGTCCATGTATTTCCTCCTGTTTGACTATGATTATCCACGATACGGCAATAGTGCATCGGGCCGCGCCCCGTTTTTCTTTGCACGTCATCCGCCTAGACTGACCGTATCAACCCAACGGAGAACCCCATGCAAGCCCTCGTCCTTACCAGCTTTACCGCCCCCATGACCATCGAACACCTGCCCGTGCCGCAGCCCGGCCCCGGGCAAGTCCTCGTGCGCATCGCCGCCAGCGGCGTCAATCCGCTCGATACGAAAATCGCCGCTGGCGCCGCGCCGCACGCCCGGCCCCGCCTGCCAGCCATCCTCGGCATCGACCTGGCCGGCACGGTGGCGGCCGTGGGCGATGGCGTGACGACTTTTCACGTTGGCGCAACAGTGTATGGCATGGCGGGCGGCATCGCCGGCATCCAGGGTTCGCTGGCCGAGTATGGTATTTTCGATGCGGCCCTGCTGGCACCCGTGCCGCCAGCACTGCGCCTGCGCGAAGCGGCCGCCCTGCCCCTCGTCTTCATCACGGCCTGGGAAGGGCTGGTCGACCGCGCCCGTGTAAAGGCAGGCGACAGCGTGCTGGTGCATGGCGGCGCGGGCGGCGTGGGACATATGGCCGTGCAGCTCGCCGTCGCCCTTGGCGCCAGGGTATATGCCACGGGCAGCGCCGCCAGCCGCGCTGTCATCGAAGCGCTGGGCGCGCGCTTCATCGATTACCGCACCAGCACGGTGAATGACTATGTAGCCGAACACACGGGCGGCGCCGGCTTCGACATCGTCTACGATACGGTGGGCGGCGCCACCCTGGACGCCAGTTTCCAGGCAGCACGCATCTACGGTGGCCACGTCGTCAGTTGCCTGGGCTGGGGCACGTTCGCCCTGAGCCCGCTGACGGCGCGCGCGGCCAGCTACTCGGGCGTGTTCACCCTGCTGCCCCTGTTGAGCGGTGAGCATCACGCGCGCCATGGCGCGATCTTGCGCGAAGCCAACAAGTTAATAGACGCAGGCAAGCTGCAGGTACGGCTCGATCCACGCCGCTTCAGCTTGCACACGGCCCACGAGGCGCATGTGGCGCAAATGGACGGCAGCGCGCGCGGCAAGCTGGTGGTGGATGTGGGGGATTGAACGCCGGCTTGTGACTTGTACGCGGAAGCGTTAATATGCAAGAATACACTTGCATATTAAGATGAGGTCGGGAATGCGTGAAAAGCTGGAAAAACTGCTGGCGCAGGGACGCGACAATGCCCTGCTGCGCTTTGGCCTGGGAGATGCTTGCCTGAAAGACCATGACGCCGAGCAAGCCGCCCTGCACCTGGCCCAAGCCACGGTGCAGCAACCCGGCTACTCGGCCGCCTGGAAACTGCTGGGCAAGGCCCTGCACCAGCTGGGACGGCTGGACGAAGCGCAGGCCGCCTGGACCACGGGCGTGACCGTGGCCCAGCAGCAAGGCGACCTGCAAGCCGTCAAGGAAATGACGGTGTTCCTGAAACGCCTGCAAAAACAGCAGCAGGCGGCCGGGTAAAACGCTTAATGCGCGTGCGCGGCACCCTTCGCTTCCGCAGGCAAGGCGATGCCCCGCTCTTTCGCCAGACGCTTGGCCAGCAAGCCGCCCGCTTCGGCCGCATAGGCGCGGCAAGCGTTCGCGTCGATCAGGGGATTGCTTGTGGCGCTGCGCCTGGCGGCCTTGCCCAGCACGTCCGTCGTGCCCGGATGCACGGGGATGATGATGTCGCATGGCAAGGCAGCCACCTTGGCGATGCTCGCTTCGAACGAGGCCGAAATGTCCGATGTCTTGCCTTTGCCTGCGCCTTTTCCCGTGTACGTAAAATCGCCGCTGGCATACGGGTTCAGGCTGTCCGCGTACACCACGTTCAGGCAGCGCGCGTCTTCACACGAGGTCCATGTCCACGTCGTGCCGCCTGGCGTGTGGCCCGGCGTCATGTGCGCGGTCAATACCAATGGTCCCACCTTGACGGTCTCGCCCTCGCCCACCACCTTGACCTTGGCGACTTTCGCGACATGCACGACAGGATCGGCCTGGTACTGCGGGTCATCGTTGCCATTCGTGCCGCTTTGCAGCCCCAGGGCGCCTGAGGCGCTGGCCACGACCGTGGCGCCGCTGGCCCGTTGCAGTGCAGCGATGCCGCCCGCATGGTCCCAGTGCGCATGCGAATTGAGGATATATTTCACGTCCTCGATGCGAAAGCCCAGCGCCTTGATGTTTTCCACGATCAGGGGCGCCGATTGCGGCAACGCGCCGTCGAGCAGGATATGGCCCTGCGGACTCGTCACCAGCACGGCCGACAGGCCGGCCGTGCCCACATACCAGCTATTGCCATGGATATTGAATGGCTTGACGGGTGCATTCCATTCCTTGCAATTGTCACAATTAACCGGTTTATCCTGCACCGGGGCCGGCGTTTTTGCCTGCACCGTGCCTGCCGCCATGGTCGCAACCGTAGCCAGCATCAACTTCGCCAATAGTGTCATCTTCATCTCCAGAGTGTAAAAAGAAGGGCGCCCGCACTGGCGCGCCCGGGGGGGGGTATCAGTGCATGCGGCCAGTCCTGTCGGCCAGGGTGTCGCGGATGTGTCCGGCGTCGAGCGAGCGCCGCTGCGCGCCGTCGGCGTCCAGCAGCACCACGGTGACGTGCTTGCCGCCGCTGCGCATGCGCATGGTCAGGCAGCTGCCCGCTTCGTGGCTGCTGCCCGTCTTCGACAGCAAAATATCCCAGCCCTTGCCGCCCACCAGCGGGTTGGTGTTGTGCAGGGTGCGGACCTTGCCATTCACAGCCACGCTCGCTTGCGGATGGCTGGTGATGCGCGCTATGTCGGGATAGCGCGCGGCCGCCGCGACGATCTTCGCCACCTCGCTGGCCGTGGAGGTATTCGCGGGCGAACTGCCGACCGGGTCCGTCAGGGTGGTGCGGCGCAATCCCAGGTGGCGGATCTTCGCCTGCAGTGCCTGCTGAAACGCTGCGCTGCCGCCCGGATAGGTGCGCGCCAGCGCGGCGGCGGCGCGGTTTTCGGACGGCAGCAGCGCCAGTTGCAACAGCGCGCCGCGCGACACGGCCACGCCATCGGCCAGCAGACCGTGGCGCTGCAGCGAAGCATCGCCATCGGCGCGCACGATGCGCAGCTGCTCATCGGGATCGAGTCCCGCATCGAGCACCACCATGGCCGTCATCAGCTTGGTGATGGAGGCGATGGGCACGACGGCGTCTGCATCTTTCGCCATCAGCACCTGGCCCGTGCTGTCGTCAAAGACCAACATGTGTTTGGCGCTGACGGGCAAGTCCAGCATCGCGACGGCGGCCTCGGCCAGGGTCGCCCCGCTGACGGCGGGCTTGCCCTGCGCCTGCAGCAGCAGGGTGGCGCAGGCCAGCAGCAAGGCGGGCACGGCCAGTTTCCAGCCGCCCGTATCGGGGCCGGGCGCCATCAGGCGTTCGATGCGCGTCAGCAGCGCCCCGCCCCGTGCCGACATCAGCAAACCGGAATGCTGCGGCGCGGCCGAGTGCAGGGACAGTGCATGCAGGGCCGTGGCCAGCTGCTGCGGGTCTTGCAGCGCTTGCGCAGCCAGCGCGTCGGCCACCTGTTCCCGTTCGGCCCGCATGCGCGCCGACAGCCACCAGACGACGGGATGAAAAAACAGCAGCGCTTCGGCCACGCTTTGCAACAGGTTGACCAGGTAATCCCAGCGCCGCACGTGCGCCAGTTCATGCGCCAGCAGCGCTTCGAGCAAGGCGACAGGCATGGCGCTCAGCAAGGCGGCGGGCAGCAGGATGACGGGGCGCCAGAAGCCCACAGTGACGGGGCTGGACAAACCTGCATGCAGTTTCAGCGGCACTTGCCGACTGCTGCGCAAGCCCATGCGCAGCGCCAGCGCATCGAGGCGCGCCTGCCAGATGGCCGGCGCGGCCACGGCCTGGCGGCGCAGCCTGCCGACCCAGGCCAGGCCCAGACACAGGCGCAAGCTCATCAGGCCAACGCCGGCGCTCCAGGCCAGCACCAGGGCCGGCATCCACGCTTGCAGCGCGGCGCGCCAGGCGGGCGGCGCGTCCACCGGCAGCTGGGCCAGCGATGTGCCAGACAGGAGCGAGAGCAGGTGGACGGCGGGAATGCACAAGCACAGCAGCAGTGCCAGCGCGCAGACGGCATAGCGCCAGCACGCGCTGGCGTGGCGCAGCAGCCAGAGCAATACGGCGGACACGGCGCCGACGATCACACCCTGCCAGACAAAATACAGCAAGACCCAGCCCAGCGCCGGGACAAGGTTGCCCAACTCGATGCCCAAGCGCAGGTCCAGGTTCATGGCGCCTTGCCATCCTTGCTGCGCAGGATCTTTTCAATTTCCAGGCGTTCCGCGTCGCTCACGTGCTCGCGCAGCGCCGTCAGCACCAGCGCCTTGCCGGAACCGGAAAACACCTTGCCGATCAAGTCCTTGAGCAAGCTGGTCTGCAACTTTTCCTGCGCGTCGACGGCCGCATACAGCTGCGGCCGCTGGCTTTCATCGCGGCTCAAGAGTCCCTTGCCATGCATCAGCTGCAACTGGCGCAGCACGGTGGCGTAGCTGGCGTCGGCGCGCTCAGCGGCCAGGGCGTCGTACACGGCGCGCGCGTCGGACGGACCGCGCTGCCACAGGATGCGCAGCAGGTCCAGTTCGGCGGCCGTGGGATGGGGAGTGGAGATATTTTTTAACATGCCGCTAGAATACCCAGTCTAGAACTCCATGTCTAGAACTTTTTTTCTAGAGCGCTGGCAATGGCCCTAGAACTCGCGCAAGCGGTCGAACAAGTCCTGCAAGGCCGCTTCGTCGACCAACGCCGGCCCCAGTTGCTGCGCCAGTTGGGCCAGCAGCTCGGCCAGCACCGTATAGATTTCCTCGCGCTCGACCGTCTCGATGATGCTCGTCCGCCGCTCGATCTTGTTGAATGCATCGACATAGGCGGTGACCATCGCCTCCAGCGCGGCGGCCACCGCCGTCGCGTCCATGGCGGCATCGATGCTGCGCGTCACGGCCAGCATGTTCTTGTAGGCCAGCGCCGCCTTTTTCGCATACGCGGGGGAAATATGCTCGCGGCCATCCCAGTCGCGGAAGGGGTTGAGCAGATTTTCCGCCAGCCATTCCGGCTTGCGCGCCTTGGTCACCGACAAGTCCAGTCCCAGCGCCGCCGCTTTCTTGTAGCCGGCCTTGATGGCCTTGGCAGCGTCTAGCGGCAAGCTGGTCAGCCACAGGACCGACAGCTGCGGCAATTGCGCGGCCGATGGAAACTCCTCCGCCGTGTAAGCGAACAGATCACAGGCGGTGAACATCCGCAACTGAGTCAGCTGCGCAAGGCTCGTCATATGCGACGCCAGCCCCGGCTTGCCCCATATGCGCAAGGCCGTCAGGTGAGGAAAGCGCTGCGCCACTTGCGCCAGATCGACTTCTTTCATGCTGACCAGCGACAGGCCGCCCAGCTGGTCGAGACCGTGGAACGGCGGCAGCGTCTGCTTGCACTGCAGTGTCAGATGGCGGCCATCGGCGCCATCCTTGATGCGCAGCGCCGGCGATGGCGCGCTGCGCAGCACGAGAAGACCCAAGCCTTTGTTCAAGACCAGGCTGCTGACGCCATCGGGCTGCAGGATGAGCCGTTCCAGGCCGCTGCCGCTGAAATCGAGCGCATGCACGGTCGATGATTGCCAGTCCAGCTCATTGATGAAGGGATTGCCCTGGATAAACTCCATCAAGGCTGGCGTGCCGTGGCTGGTCTCGATGGACATCAGGCAAGGCAGCTGCTCCAGTTCGGTCAGGTCACCCAGCGCCTGCAAGACGCTGTCATTGATTTTCGTCGCGTCCTGGCGGAAAACGTGGCCGCCAACCGTCACTTCACGCTCGCGCGACGCGGCCTTGAACTGCTGGCGCCGCAGTGGATCGATGCGCTCCCAGTTACGCTGGCGCAGCACGCTGTCACCCACGTTCCAGCCGCTGCGGTAGCTATTGACTTCCACATCCACCAGCGGCGCGATATTGCCAACGAGGGTATGGCCAGGCGGTACGTTCGCCGTGGCATAGCAGTGATCGTGGCGCTTGTTCCAGAAAAAATAGTCACACAGCAGTGGCCGCATGGCTTGCACGGCCGCCGCATCGGGCAAGGCGTCACCGGTCCAGTCCAGCTCCAGCACGGCAGCTAGCGGCCTGGACGATGAAGCATCCTTGATGCGGGTGACCTGGCAAGCCACGTACTGCTGCAGCTCGGACGAAAACACGCTGTAAACATCTCCAACATTCGGTAGCACGCAACTTCCTCTCAGAACACCTGACGGTCGAATGTTGAAACATAGCAAATTTTCAGCGCCCCTGCCGTCCGGCTCAGTCCGTGTGCAGCTTGTGATGCATGCGGCGCAGCCCCAGCCACACACCGGCCGCCACGAACGGCACCAGGGCGCCGACGAGGATTTCCGGATTCACGGGCAGACCCAGCACCTTGGCCGCCTTGCCCGTGTAGCTGAACAGGCCGATCACGTAATACGAAATGGCGGCCACGGACAAGCCTTCCACCGCTTGCTGCAAGCGCAGCTGCTGCGCCGCGCGCGCATTCATCGATTGCAGGATTTGCCGGTTTTGCAATTCCTGCACGATGCCCACGCGCGTGCGCAGCAAGTCATTCGTGTTGGCGATGCGCTGCGCCATCGCTTCCTGGCGGCTGGCCATCGCTTCGCAGGTATTCATGGCGGGCGTCAGGCGGCGGTCCATGAATTCCTCGACCGTCGGGATACCCTCGATGCGCGCTTCGCGCAACTCTTCGATGCGCGCCTTGACCAGGCCCATGTAGGCTTTCGAGGCGGAAAAACGGTAGCTATTGTCGAGTGACAGCTTTTCAATGCGGGCCGCCAGGCGCGTGATGCGGTCAAGCAAGGCTTGCTCTGCAACGCCCTCGTCGGCCTTGGCCAGGCCCGGCGCGTCGTCCGTATCGACCATGGCGGCGGCCAGGGTCGCCAGTTCGTTTTCGATGGCGTTCAACGATGGCGCCGCCTGCATGGCGTAGGGCAAGCCCAGCAAGGCCATCATGCGGTAGGTTTCGATTTCCAGCACGCGCTGCACCAAACGGCCCGACTGCTGTGAGTGCATGCCCGCATCGCGGATGACGAAACGACTGAAGCCGTCGGACTGGATCGTAAAATCCGTCCACAATTCGCCGCCCTGCAACACTTTGCTGCCGGCCAGGGTATTGCCCTCGAACACACGCGACAAGCCCTGCATGAAGATCTCGGCCGGTTCGGATGCCTGCTCGAGCACCACGTGGGCGGCCACCATCAGCTTGCCCTTCAAGCCCGCCAGCCACTGCTGCGGCAACTGCTCCAGGGGCATGCGCTCGAACGCCTGCGCCAAAGGCAAGGCGGCGCCCGGATGTTCGGCGAAGGTAAACGTGGCAAATTCCGTGTGGCATTCCCATTTCAGGCGGAAGCGGCCAAAGTCGTAATAAAAATACTTGGCTTCGGCGGCGGGCGGCGTGACGCCGAAATGCGTACACAGGGCCGCGAGGGTGGCGTGCTGGGCCATCATATTCGACGCACCGGGCGCCGCGCTGTCATCCTTGTACACGGCCAGATGGGTGATCAGCTCGGGGGCATCGAGCTGCAAAAACGGCCGCGAGTGGATTTCCGCAGCCAGCGGCACGCGCAAGGCGTGGTTCAAACTGGAGTTAATCAAGTGCATGATAGCCAAAGGTAAAGTTGCAAAACTGCTTAGACCCGCGCGCGTGCTGTGGCGCCCGCAGCACGGGTCTGATTGTCACAGTGTAACAAAGCAGAATGCATGCCATCCTTTTCCAGGGCCGGTCATGTAGTTTTAACAAGCCCGGCCACACCCTGCCCCGCCCCTTGCCGGCTGCCCAGCCACCAGAATACGGCGGCCAGCAGGACGGCCGAGGCCTGTCCCAGCGCCAGTTTGAACGCGCTGTCGAACAGCAAGGGTGCGACAAAACCGGACACCAGCGCAAACACCAGCATTTGCACAAAGTTTTGCAGGGACGCGGCCAAGCCCCGCATCTGCGGGAAAATATCGAGCGTCGACATGGTCATGCCCGGCAGGGCCAGCGACATGCCGAACGCATACAGCATCACGGGCACGACGGCAAACGGGATGCTGGCCGCGAACCAATGGTTATAGGCAATGTTAATCGCGCCCGTGGCCGCCATGGCCAGCAAGCCCCAGCGCACCAGCACGGCGCTTTTCACCGCATGGGCCAGCTTGCCCGACAGCGCCGAACCCAGCACCAAACCCGCCACCATGGGGATGAACATCCAGCCAAACGCCGTTTCCGGCAAGCGCAGCAATTCCAGGATGAAATGCGGGGCCGAGGCAATGTACAGGGCGAAACCGCCAAAAGCAAAGGCCACGGCCAGCGAACGCAAGAGGAATGCCCGGTGGCGCAAGGCCAGCCAGTAATTGCGCGCGATGTTGCCTGGGTGGAAGGGTTGGCGTTGCTCGACGGCTAAACTTTCCGGCAAGCCTTTCAAGCAGGCGAGCGCCAGCAGCACGGTGACGGAAAAGGTGAACACGAACGTCGATTGCCAGCCGTAGGCCACGTGCAGCCAGCCGCCGATGATGGGGGCGATGGCCGGTGCGATGCCGAACACCATCATGATATTGGCCAGCATCTTTTGCGCGGCCGCGCCCGACAGGGTGTCGCGCACGATGGCTTGCCCGATGACCCGGCCCGCTCCCGCCGAGGCGCCCTGCATGCCGCGGAAGAACAGCAGCCAGCCAAAGCTGGGCGCGAACGCGGCGCCGATGGAGCCGACGGCAAAGATCAGCAAGGATGCCAGGATCACGGGACGGCGGCCAAACGAGTCGGACAAGGTGCCGTAGAACAAGGTCATGAAGGCATAGGCGGCCAGATAGACACTCAGGGTCTGCTGCACCAGCACGCTGCTGACGTCGAAATGCGTGCCAATCGCGGGAAACGATGGCAAGAAGGTATCCGTGGCGAACGGACCCAGCATGGCCAGCCCGGCCAGCACCAGGGTCAGATTACGGGCCTTCATGCGCCCGCCTGCACAGTATATTGAAGGCGCATGCCTTCCAGGGCCGCCAGCGAGAATTGCGACACATGGCGCGCGATGCTGGCGATGCCCGCCTCGTCATACGTCATTTCCGGCACCACCAGTTCATGCACGATGCGCGAACGGGCATAGAACACGGCTTGGCCGATCACGCTGAACACGCATTTCTGCACCACGTCCGCCGGCATGGCCGGCCCCACCACGCCACGGATCAAGCCCGTGAACAAGGCGTGCTGGGGACGCACGTTACGCTCGGCCAGCTTGTGGATGGCGGCCGTGGGCTCGATCAGTTCGCGCGCCACCAGGCGGCTGAACAGCGATGCAGGCCCCGAGCGCAGCATGTCGGACACGAGTGCCTCGATGGCCAGGCGCAACTGTTCCACGGGCGGCAGCTGCGCCCGCGCACTGGCGGCGGCCACGTCGGCGGCCGAGGCCCGCGCCAGTTCGCGCGCATGGTCGAAGGCCGCCAGGTGCAGCTCTTCCTTGCTATGAAAATAGTAATTGACCATCGCCACGTTGACTTTCGCCGCCTCGCAGATCCTGCGCACGGAGGTGGCCTTGTAGCCCTCGTCGGCAAACAGGTCCGCCGCCGCCTGCAAGATGCGCGCGCGCGCCGGTTCGCTTTCTTTCTCGTGTTCCTTGTCTTCTGTCATGCCAACCCCATCATTTAAACAACCGTTTAATATTGCCCGACATTCTATCAAACAGCTGTTTAATTTTCAAATGACCGTAAAAAAACCCGGCGAGCCGGGCTTTTCAAGAACGTAGCGGGAAACTTAGTGCTTCATCGCCGGCATCGGAGCCGAGGCGGCGCCCAGCGGACGGGCCACGGCGGTCACTTCGATGGTTTCGCGGCGCTTGTCCTCGCCTTCGAGCACCAGGGTCAGCGCAATCTTGTCGCCCGCCTTCACTTGCCCTTTCAGGTCCAGCAGCATGACGTGGTAGCCGCCCGGCTTCAGTTCGACGGCTTTGCCGGCTGGCAAGGCGATTTCCTTGACCTGGCGCATGCGCATCATATTGTCTGCCATGCTCATTTCATGGATTTCCGCCACGCCGGCCACGGGCGAGCGCACTTCCAGCAGGCGCATGGCTTTCGGCGCCGTGATCTGCATGAAGGCGCCCGTGGCTTTTTGCTGCGGCACGGTGGCGCGTACCCATGGGTCGCTAATCTGCACGGAAGTCTGGGCAGCAGCGGAGAAGGACAGCACGGCCAGGGCCGTGGCCAGCAGGGTTTTCAAATGGGTCATGATCATTTCCTCGGTAGTTATAAGGTGTATTTCGATTGCATCAGGGTCTTGATGTCTTGCACGCACTCGTCGCCCGTCAACTGGTGTTTCAAGCCCAGGCGCACGCGTCCCTCGGCATCGAGCACATAGCTGATGGCCGTGTGGTCCATCGTGTACGAGCTGCCGCTGGGCACGCGGCGGTAGAAGACCTTGTAATTGAAGGCCGTCTGCGCCGTCGCCTGCGGGTCCGTGCGTAAACCCAGGAAACTGGGGTCGAAGGCGCGCATGTACTCGCCCAGCAAGGCGGGCGTGTCGCGTTCGGGATCGATGCTGATGAAGATCACTTGCAGTTTATCCCCATCGGCGCCCAGTTTCTGGCGGATTTCCAGCGCGCGCGACAGGGCTGTCGGGCACACGTCCGGGCATTGCGTAAAGCCAAAGAAGACCATCACATACTTGCCCTTGAAGTCGGCCAGGGTGTACACCTTGCCGTCGGGGCCGCTCAACTTGAAGTCGGGCTTGTAATCGCCTCCCGTCAAGTCCAGGCCGTTGTAATGGGGTTTCGGTGCTTGTTCGCAAGCGGCAAGCGTGAGCAATCCCGCCGTGCCGGCGAGAAGGAAAAGACGACGTTTCATGGTAATTCCGGCCCGATGGGCGTAGTTGAGACAAGTTAAGACGTGGAAGGCGTGACTGTTGCGTTCAGGCAGCCGAAGGCGGGCCGCGCGGGCTGGCGCCCAGCCACGCAAACTGGGGCCGCGGCGCCTGGTAAAACAATGGCGGATAGTGGTCGTGGCCCGTGATGACGGCCAGCGGCGAGGATGACGATGGCGGGAAGGCCACGCTGCCCGCATGGTTCATGCAGAACGGGCAATGCTCGATGTGGTGCAGCACGGAATCGGTGGTAGATCTGGCGGCCGGCGCCAGGTCCGCTTGCGTGTAGACGGCGCCGCTGGCCGAGCAAATCTCGACGGCAGCGCTGTTCGCGTTCGCGTGCAGCGAGGCAAACGCATATGACAGGGACGGCGACAGCGCATTGAGCAGTATCGCTAGGCAGGCGAACCACATATGCCACTGTTTGCGCTTCAATAAAGATCCCATGGCCCCGATTATAGCGGAGTCTTGCTATCCGGGCGCCTGGCCCCGCAGGAACAGGCTGGGGCGCACGCCCGCCACGTCCACGCAGGCGTCGCAAAACGCGGGGATCGAGGCGAAACCGGAGCCGGCCGCAACTTGCGCCAGGTCGCGCTCGCCACCTTCGCCATCGGCGCCCGCTTGCGCCGCCGTGTGCAGCGCATGCGCCAGGCGCTGCTCGCGCACCAGGCTGAGCAATGCCTCGCCCTCGGCAAACAGGCGCGCCCGGGCCTTGTGCGGCGTCACTTGCCACAGGGCCGCCAGGCGCGCCGCCGTCCATTTGCCTTGCGGCGTATCAAAGATGTGCTGCGCCAGCGCCTGGCTCCAGCGCTTGCCGCCGCCGTGGCCACCGTCCGGCTCGTCGCCTTCCAGCGCCAGGGTGAACACGGCCGGCTTGCCCCGCCCCGGCATCACGTCGCAGGCAAAACGCAAAAATGCAGGCACGACAAAACTGTCGCCGCTGCCCAGTTTCTTGGTGGTGATTTCATTATGCAAGGTGACAAAACCCTGGCGCACGGTGACGCGCAGCCTGAGCGGAAAGCGCAAGCCCAGCAAGTGCAAGGGATGATCGGAAACGAGGGCCATGCGTCAGGTCAAGGTGGTGAACGAGCCATCAGCATGCCACACATCGCGCAAGCAGTCTGTCATCACAGCGACGCCACGCCATAGCGGCGCAAGCCATCGAGGTCCACCACGCGGATGGATTGGTAGGCGATGCTGATCAGTTTCAGTTCGGCCAGGCGACCCAGAGCCAGGTTCACCCGTTGGCGCGAAATACCGGTCAGCAAGCCAATTTCTTCCTGCGACAGCTCAAGCACGCTGGAGGTGCGCGGATATAACATGGGGTGGAACAGCTGTGCAATCGCTTGCGCCACTTGCGCGTCGACGGCCAGCAGGCGCTGGTTCTGGATGGTGGCGATGAATTGCCCCATGCGTTCGTTCAACTGGCGGATGACGAAGGCGTTAAAGGAAAGGCTCTCGGCCAGCAGCAGGTGAAACAGGTCCACCGGCACCAGGATGATGTTCGCGGCGCGCACGGCCACCACGTCGTAGCGGCGCAGTTCGCGCTTGAGCACGCTACCCTCGCCACACCAGCCGCCCGCCGGCACCCCGGAAAACGTGGCGCCGCGCCCATCGGCGTTGTAGACGGCCAGCTTGATCAAGCCCGTGTGCACGCCGATCCAGTGCGCCGATGGTTCGCCGCGCCGCGTGATGAAGGCGCCCGCCTCGACATGGCGGAGCACGCTGCCGGCGCGCAACAGGGCCTGATGCCGCGCATCGAGGGCCGTGAACCAGTCGTGGCTATCGAGTTCGGGCACGGCACGGTCTACACTATCGTTGCTATTCATTCCATCCTTCAGTTGTCACTAAGATGACAGTGATTTTCCAGCACCGGTGCTATGCTAACCGGTATCAATCCCGAAACAGGGAGCTACAGAATTTTATTTACCAGGAGACAAGCATGACTGCTGATTTCAACACCGGCCTCGACAAAAACAGCGCCAACTACGCCGCCCTCACCCCGCTCGACTATATCGCCAGGGCAGCGGCAGTATATGGCAATCGCCTGGCAATTGCACATGGCGCCGTACGGCAGACGTGGCAACAAACCTATGCGCGCACGCGCCGCCTGGCCTCCGGCCTCATCAAGCTGGGCGTGGGCACGGGCGACACGGTGGCCGTGATGCTGCCGAATACGCCCGCCATGGTGGAAGCGAGTTTTGGCGTGCCCATGGCCGGCGCCGTCCTCAATGCCCTCAATATCCGCCTCGACCTGGCGGCGCTGACCTTCATGCTGCGCCATGGCCACGCAAAAGTCTTGCTGGCCGATACGGAATTTGCCGAGCTGGCGCGCCAGATGGCGGCGCAAATCCCGGGTCTGCGCGTGATCCAGGTGAATGACGTGCTGGGACCGGAAGTGGAGGCTTTTTCCGACCTCGACTACGAAAGCTTGCTGGCCAGCGGCGACTCCGATTACGACTGGCAACCGCCTGCGGACGAGTGGGACGCCATCGCCCTCAACTACACGTCCGGCACCACGGGCGACCCGAAAGGCGTGGTCTACCACCACCGCGGCGCGGCCCTGAATGCCCTGTCGAACATATTAGAGTGGGACATGCCCAAGCATGCCGTGTATTTATGGACATTGCCGATGTTCCACTGCAATGGCTGGTGCTTTCCGTGGACCATCGCCGCGCGCGCCGGCGTCAACGTGTGCCTGCGCAAGTTCGAACCGAAACTGGTATTCGACCTGATGCGCGAATTGCGCATCACCCACTATTGCGCGGCACCCATCGTGCATGCGGCGCTGGCCAACGCGCCCGCCAACTGGCGCGACGGCATCGACTGGACCGTGCGCGGCATGGTAGCCGGCGCGCCGCCACCGGCCGCCATGGTGGCGAAGATCGAAGCCATGGGCTTTGACTTGATCCACTCGTATGGTTTGACGGAAGTGTACGGCCCCGCCGCCATCTGCGCCGAGCAGGATGAGTGGGCAGCCTTGAGCCAGGAAGAACGCGCCGTATTAAAGTCGCGCCAGGGCGTGCGCTACCACTTGCAAAGCGCTGTCGCCGTGATCGACCCGGAAACCATGCAGCACGTGGCGGCCGATGGCGAACAGATCGGCGAGATCATGTTCCGAGGCAACATCTGCATGAAGGGTTACCTGAAGAATGAAAGGGCGACGCAGGAAGCCTTCGCCGGTGGCTGGTTCCACACGGGCGACCTCGGTGTCATGTATCCGGACGGCTATATCAAGCTGAAGGACCGCAGCAAGGACATCATCATTTCCGGTGGCGAGAATATTTCCAGCGTGGAAGTGGAAGATGCGCTGTACCACCACCCGCAAGTGCTGGCCGCCGCCGTCATCGCCCAGCCGGACGAGAAATGGGGCGAGACGCCATGCGCCTTCGTCGAACTGCGCGAAGGGGCCAGCGTGACGGAAGCGGAATTGATCGCCTTCTGCAAGAACAACCTGGCCGGCTTCAAGGTGCCGAAAGCCATTTATTTTGGTCCCCTGCCCCGCACGTCGACGGGCAAGATCCAAAAGTTCGAATTGCGCAAGCGCATGCAGTCGGACAAGGCCATCGACGTCTGACCGTCGGGATTGATCAGTCGCGCTTGCCGGCCTGCCACGCCGGCTGCGCCACCACCAGGCGCGAAAAGCTGGCGACGCTGGCCACGGCGGCAAATCCTGCCGCCAGGCACAGCGCATACGTCGTGCCCCGGCTGGCGGAAACGGTAAAGCAATACGCGACCAGCGCCGCGCCCGTCGCTTGCCCGATCAGGCGCGAGGTGGCGACCACGCCGCTGGCGCCGCCAGCCCGCTCGGGCGGTGCGCTGCCCATGATGGCTTTCAGATTGGGCGCCTGGAAAAAGCCGAAACCGATGCCGCACAAGGCCATGCGCCAGCCGATGTCAAACGCGCTGGGGTGGGCCGGGATCCACACCAGGGTCAGCAAGCCGCCAGCCAGCGCCGCCAAGCCGATGCCGCCAAGCACGCCCGGCGAGTAACGGTCGCTCAAACGCCCGGCCACGGGCGCCATCACGGCCACCAGCACGGCCCACGGCGTCATCAAAAAACCCGTCTCGACGGGCGAACGGCCCAGGGTCACTTCAAAATAGAATGGCAGCGAGACGAACGCCAGTCCCTGCGCGGCAAACGTGCAGATGGCCGTCAGCGACGACAGCAGAAATAATGGACGGCGGAACAGGTCGATCGGCAGCATGGGCGCCATGTGTCCCGCCTGGCGGCGCAGCAGCAAGACAAAGAACACGGCCACGGCCACCAGTTCGGCCAGCAGGACGGCGCTGGACGCGTGATGGGCGGCGTCGCCGAACAGCAAAATGAGCAAGCCGAAGGCGCCCACGTTGTACAGCGCCGTGCGCGCATCGAGCGTGTGGCCAGACAACCTGGTGGCCGGCAGCATGCGGCTGGCGAGGAAAAAACCCGCCACGCCCAGCGGCACATTGATGGCGAACAGCCACGGCCACGAGGCCGTCGCCAGGATCAGTGAGGCAGCCGTGGGCCCGATGGCGAACGCGACGGCCACCACCAGCGCATTGTTGCCAAACGCGCGGCCCAGCAAATGTTTCGGATACAGCGAGCGCAGCAGCGCCGTATTGACGCTCATCATGGCGCTGGCGCCGACGCCCTGGAACAGGCGCGCCACCACCAGCGACGGCAAGGACCAGGCCAGCGCGCAGGCGAGCGACGCCAGGGTAAATAACAGCATGCCGGAGATAAACACGCGCCGGTAGCCGGCGATTTCGCCGAGCGCGGAAAACGGCAGCAGGGTCGCCACCATGGCCAGCTGGTACACGTTGACGATCCAGACGGAAGCGGCCGGCGTCGTGTTCAGCTCGCTGGCGATGGCCGGCAAGGCCGTGTTGGCGATCGCCGTATCGAGCGAGGCCATGCCCACGCCGATGGCCAGCGCCAGCATGGCCCATAAACGGGCGCCGGGCGGCAAGCCGTCCTCGCCCACCATGACGGCTTGCGTTTGCCCCTGCATAGAGTGCTGCATAAATACACTACCTGTTCATCGTGCTGATCCGGGCAATACACTAGCATGTATGCTGGAAACCTGCAGGACAGGCAAGCTTACTTCTGGCAGTCGATCACTTTAAAATCTGTCGAATAGCAGATGCGCAACTCGCCCGAGTGCTTTTCATAGCCGAGCCAGCGGCCCTTCAGCTGCGGATTGTGCTGCTTCATCCACTGGAACAGTTCGTTTTTCGGCATGGTACTGTCCGGCAATTTCAAGGCCTGGAACAGTTCGCGTTCCTTCTCGAAATACTGCTTGGCCGTACCGAAATCGCAGGCGCCATGCTTTTCCCATTCTCCCTGCAGCAAGGCTTCACCGGGCTGCATGCACATATACGGCAGGATCTCCGACGGCGCCAGCTTGGGCAAATTGCCCTTGCAATAGCGCGGGTGCAAGTCCGTCTTGCGCGGCGGCGTCACGGAAATATCTTCGCAGGTGGCGGGATTGTTCGACTGCGCCCACAGGCCATGCACGATCCAGCCGAAGTGATTGCTCTCGGCGCACTGGAAGGTAGCCTTTTTCGACACTGCGCCGCGGCGGCGCTGGCTGTCGCAAAAGCCGGGCGACCACGACAGCGCCAGCATGAAGTAATCGGTGGGCACGTTCGTGCTTTGCTTGTAGCAGGTGTTTTTCTCGTCCGACGGCTTGACGTCATAGTCGACATAACTGACGTTGCGCGGAATGGCGCAACTGGCGTCGGCCGCGTGGACGGCGCCAGCGGACAGGCTGAGGAAAACGGCGGCCAGCGCGGGCAAGACAGCTCTCAATTGCATGGGGTTTCCCTTTCAAGATATAAAAACGCCGGCAACTGAGTGCCGGCGCGATACTAAAATGATACCGTCAATTTAGCAGACGGTGTGCATCCAGTTATGGGTATCAGGAGCCGTGCCATGCTGCAGGCCCAGCAGCGCTTCGCGCAGGGCCAGGGTGACGGTGCCGTTTTCATTGTTGTTGATGGTCATTTCAAAGCCATTCGCCTTGGCCACGCCCACGGGCGTGATGACGGCGGCCGTGCCGCAGGCGAACACTTCGGTCATGCGGCCCGAGGCGATGTCGTCGCGCCATTGCTGGACGGACAATTTACGCTCTTGCGTGGAATAACCGAGGTCTTTCGCCATTTCCAGCAAGCTACGGCGGGTGATGCCTGGCAGCAAGGTGCCCGTCAATTCCGGCGTCACGACGGTGATTTTCTCGCCATCTTTATACACGAAGAAGAGGTTCATGCCACCCATCTCTTCAATGAATTCGCGGTGCACGGCATCGAGCCAGACGACCTGGTCGCAACCCTTTTCTTGCGCTTGCGACTGGGCCATCAGGCTGGCCGCATAGTTGCCCGCGCATTTGGCTTCACCGGTGCCGCCCGGTGCGGCGCGCACGAAGTCTTCGCTGATCCACACGGTGACGGGTTTCACGCCTTTCGGGAAGTAGGCACCGGCCGGCGAGGCGAACAGCACGAACAGGTATTCTTCCGATGGACGCACGCCAAGGTAAGGGTCGGTGGCGATCATCAGCGGACGCATGTACAGGCTTTCGCCCGTGTTCTTCGGCACCCAGTTGCGGTCTTGCGCAATGAGCGCATCGCCCGCTGCCAGGAACAGCTCGGCGGGAATGGCGGGCATGGCCAGGCGCGCGGCGCTGCGGTTGAAACGTTCGGCATTTTGTTCTGGACGGAAAGTCTTGATGCTGCCGTCCGGCTGGGCAAACGCTTTATAGCCTTCAAAGATGGCCTGGCCATAGTGCAGCGACGAGGCGGACGGGTCCAGCATCAGCGGGCCGTAAGCCTTCAGTTCGCCCTGCTGCCACTTGCCGTCACGGTAAGGAATCACCACCATATGGTCCGTGAAGATGCGGCCGAAGGCGGGGTTGACCATGCGCGCGGCGCGCTCGGCGTCGGACAAGGGGTGGGCGGATGGAGTGACGACGAGATTCGGTGTGGAAGTGGTCATGGCGGCAATGGGAACTAGTGAAGAGTATCCCTATTGTAGCGCCTATGGCGAGCAATCAGGCAAACGAGAATGGCCCCCGCCCCGCGAAAACAGGGCGTCATCATTTGCGAATGATTCTCGTTTGCGTTAAAATGTCAGCCTTCTCTTCCCCGCCATGCCTGACGCCCCGCTTGGCAGCGCTATCGAAAGCCGCTTCATGACGACCTCCTCCCTGCCACACCCCCTGCCGCGCGCCAGCGCCGACGAAGCACTGGACACCCGCAAGCAGCTGCGCCAGCCTGCCGCCGCCCCGCAACAACGGCGCTGGCACTGGAGCTGGAAGCAGGTCTGGTTTCAATTGCACTGGTTTATCGGCATCACGGCCGGCACGGTGCTGGTGATCATTGGCCTGAGCGGCGCCACCCTGGCCTTCAAGGAGGAATTGCTCGATGTCATGAACCCCGGCGTGCGCCATGTGCCCGTGGAAACACGCGCGCCGCTGACGCCGGCCCAGCTGAGCAACATTGCCGCTGCCGAACACGGCCAGCGCGTGGCCTCCGTCACCATGTATGCAGAAGCGGGCGCGGCGCCACGCCTGTTCTTTGCACCCAAGAACGGCCAGCGGCGCGGCGAGTCCATTTATGTGCACCCGTACACGGGCGCCACCCAGCCCGCGCTGACGGGCGCGGCATTCTTCGAGTGGACGGAATCCTTGCACCGCTGGCTGCTGCTGCCCCGTGATCCGGGCCGGCAAGTGGCGGGCGCGCTGGCCCTGTGCCTGCTGGGGCTGGCATTCTCGGGCCTGTATCTGCGCTGGCCCCGCCGTCCGCTGGACTGGCGCACCTGGCTGACCTTCGATCCCGCCCTGAAGGGCCGCTCGTTTTTGTGGAATCTGCACGCCGTGGCCGGCACCTGGTGCCTGGTGATCTACGTGGCGCTGACCCTGACGGGCATTTACTGGAGCTATGACGTGGTGCGCGACAATATCGATGCCTGGGCCGGCAAGCCCCCAAGGATGGCACAGGCGCCCATGAAAAAGGGGACGGGCAAGGAGAAGGAGGCGCCCGCCGTCGACATCGGCCTGGCCTGGAGCAGCTTCCAGCAACACGCCCCCGGCTGGACCCTGGCCAGCGTGCGCCTGCCCGTACGCGCCGGCGAAGCCGTGCAATTCACGTGGCTGGCCAGCGATGCGCCGCACGAGCGGGCGCGCAGCCGCATGAGCATTGCCCCGGCCGACGGCACGCTCACGGAAAACGCGCCGTACAGCCAGCAGGCGCTGGGCGCGCGCCTCGTCAACATCATTTATCCGCTGCACATGGGCACGTATTTCGGCTTGCCGGGCCGCATCATCGTCACCCTCGCCAGCCTGGGCCTGCCCCTGTTCGCCATCACGGGCTGGATGTTGTACCTGGGGCGCCGCAAGGCCAAGCGCGCTGTGCAGGCGCAGCGCGCTCTGCTGGCTGACATTGCGGGCAAGACGGACACGGGCTTGCCCACCCTGGTGGCCTACGCCAGCCAGTCGGGCCAGGCCGAGCGCCTGGCGCTGGAAAGCGCGCGCGCCCTGCAGCAGGCGGGCGTGACCGTCGATGTGCAGTCGCTGGAGCGCTTTGATCCCGCGCAATTGCGCCAGTACGCGCGAGCCCTGGTCGTCGCCAGCACCTTTGGCGAAGGCGAGGCGCCTGACGGCACGCGGCGCTTCGCACGCCTGCTGCAGCAAACATCGGGCACGCCGCTGACCGGCCTGGCAGTGGGCATGCTGGCCCTGGGCGACCGCCATTACAGCGACTTCTGCGGCTTCGGCCATGCGCTGGAGCGGCAATTGCGCGCGCTGGGCGCCACCCCTTTGTTCCCCCTGATCGAAGTCGACAAGCACGACCCTGCCGCCCTGGCCGACTGGTCGCAAGCGCTGGCCCGTTGCAGCGGCAGCGCCATCGACGCCATCGGCGTGCAGGAAGAAGCGTCGTATGCCGAGTGGCGCCTGGCGCGCCGCGTGCTGCTCAACCCTGGCAGCCTGGGCGGCGAACTGCATGAAATCACCTTGACGGGCCCGGCCGGCGCCACCTGGGAAGCGGGCGCGCTGGCGGAAATCATCGGGTGCAACGCGGACGGCAGCGAGGGTGACATGCAGGGTGAGCATAAAGCCCAGCATACGCCGCGCAGCTACTCGCTCGCTTCGCTGCCATCGGATGGCGAACTGCAGTTGCTGGTACGCCAGGAACGCCATGCGGGCAGCGAAAACGAGGGGTACGGCGTCTGTTCCGGCTGGCTCACGCGCTTCGCCACGCCGGGCGCCATTATCCGCCTGCGCCTGCAAGCCAATCCCGCCTTCGCCCCCGCCCTGGTCGACGTGCCCTGCATTTTTATCGGCAACGGTTCCGGCCTGGCGGGCCTGCGTGCGCACCTGCGCGCGCGCCAGCGGGCCGGGCTGGCACGCAACTGGCTGCTGTTTGGCGAACGGCAGCAAGCTTTTGACAGCGTCTGCGGCGAAGAGTTGCAAGGCTGGCTGGACGCTGGCCACTTGGCGCGCCTGGACCGCGTCTTTTCGCGCGATGGTGAAACGCGACAATACGTGCAAGACCACCTGCGCGCCAACGCCCACGAATTGCGCGACTGGCTGGCGCAAGGCGCCATCGTGTACGTGTGCGGCAGCCTGCACGGCATGGCGGCGGGAATCGATGCTGTGCTGCATGAAGTACTGGGCCAGGAAGGCCTTGACGCCCTGCTGGCGGCGGGACGCTACCGCCGCGACGTGTATTGATCTGCCTGCCCACATTGCCAGCGCCGCCCGGCTATGTGGGCGGGCGCACAGTCAGCGCCAGCCATCGGACTAGAGTGGGAACCTCGCGGCATGGGGACATACCCGCGCCGCGCCACCCACTGTCTGCGAGGCCCCCCATGAAAAACCCCTGGATGAGCATGTACCTGAGCGCCGCCAACCGCATCGCCAACACGGCGCGCGGCCACGCCACGGCCGCCGTCAAGCGCGAAGCGGCCAAAAATACGCGGCAGTTGACGCAAGTGTGGTTCGATTCCTTCCTGCCGCCAGCGGGCAAGGCACGGCGCAGCCGCAAGGCCAAATAAGCCCCTGGCAACCGGTGAACTGGTGCGGTGCATCACAGCAATTAGTTGAAGTTTCAATCAGATGAACTAAACTGCAAGCATGGTAGTACATAGGAAGTGACCGGCAGGCGCCGCATCCCCGCGCCGCTACCGGGACACCGGGAGACGACCATGTTGACGCTCAAAGTGCTGGCCTGCCTTGCCCTGTCGGCCTTGCTGCTCGTGCCCCTCGTACTGCGCGACGCGATGCAGACGTCGGCCGGGCAGCAGCTGCAAGTACCGAATGTAGACGCACAAGCTCTCTGGGCCCGCTGGCCCAAGCACTAAAATACGCGCGGCTGAGAAAACGTCGCTGGCTGCGTTGCTTTGACTTGCGGTACTAGCGTACTGTCTGCGTCAAAGACGCCTTGCCAGCGGCGTTTTTCAGCGGCGCTCGCTAGTGGTGTTCACCTTTCTAAACCGCTTTGTTGCAGTTGGGGAATGGTCCCTTCTCGCATTTGTTTTTGTCTCGTTTTCCCCATCTCCTCTTCATCATATTTTTGATCCAGATCATGGATTTCCCCCTACGCTGCGGCCACACTGGAACAGTCCGCTTCGCATCGCGACGGACTTAACCGGGAGCATCGGCATGGGTATATCAGCTTGGAAAGATGAGATGGCGCTGGGCGTTCCCGTCATCGACGAGGCGCATGAGGCGCTGTTTCAGGAGCTGGCGCGGCTGGGGCAGTTGAGCGACCAGCATTTCAGCGTGGCGTTTCGCGAGCTGATTGCGGCCGTCGAGCGCGATTTCCGCGAGGAAGAGGATTTGATGGAACAAATCGCCTTCCCCTCGCTGGCGAATCACCGGGAACAGCATGCGCGCGTGCTCAGCGGCTTGCACCATGCGTGGGCCGCCGTCGATGAAGGCGACCTGGAACAGGGACGCCATGCGCTGTCGCTGCTGCCGCAATGGCTGATCTTCCACCAAGCCACCATGGACCTGGCCCTGGCGGCGGCGCTGGAGTTGGTGCAGCGCCAACCGAACTAGCTCTACAGCAGCAGCACCGTGGCTTGCTCGGGCAGGACGACGCGGTAGTGGCCCGGGTATTTGTCTTCGCCGTCGAAGATCTTGCAAAATACGGGCTGATTGATGTCGTTGACGGCCGGTTCATTCATGGGCAAGGTGGCGATCATTTGCTCGCCATCCGTCAGCTGCAAGGCGCTGCCCCGCTCGGTCGCGCAAAAGGCCAGCGATTGCACATCGCTGGCGAAAGGCCGCTTGTACCACGGCGTGATAGCCCGCACGGCGCGCCGCGCATCGTGCAAGACTTGCCCCACGCGCGTGACATTCCACGCATCGCGCGCCACGGACGGCTGGAGCACGATATTGGCCGTCAGCTCGCCCCGGCCCTTGTTCACCAGAAAAGTGCCATCCTGCGCGGCGATGTCGTCGTTGAGCGGCACGACAAACACGCCGCCGGCGGACACCTTGATCGGCACGGCAGCGCCATTGCCTTGCAGGGCCACGCGCACATCGTAGATGGTGGCACTGAGCTTGGCGGGAATCAGGCGCAGGGCCATGACCACGCTGCCGCTCGACACTTGCCACACTTTCCTGGCCGTCAGATAACTTTCGCGGTACGCCGTGAAACGGATGCGCGGCGCCTTGGCGTCGCTGTTGGCCGTGATCGTCACCGTTTGCGATGGCAAGGCGTCCTCTGCTGGTGCAACGGGCGGCGGCACGGCATCGGTAACAGACGGGACGCTGGCGCTTTGCGGCGGCGCGGGAAGAGCCGGTGGCGGCGCGTGTTCCTGGGCCTGGCCCAGCGACACGACACACAACCATCCGGCACAAGCGATCCATGTACGCATGCATTTCTTTCAATGAGGAAAATATTTTATCAGCCCCTGTATTATCGCAGAAGGCCAGCCGGCACGCCGCTCCGGGCCTGCCGCACTCTGTTGGTGCACACGCTTGATTATTTGGCAAATACAGCCTATATTGATAATGATTCTTATTCACAAAAGTGAGGAGAATCGCGCGCCCTTCTTTTCCACTGCCCGACCGCGCCGGGCCTTGCGGTGGAACTGCTATCCAAGCCAGACCACGGGCCAGCGTCATGCCATCCCCCCAGCTACTGCGCACCTCGCCAGACGAGATAGGAAAACACGACTAAAAATATTCCAGGAAAATGATGCCATCAACGACAGTCTTCCCTTCTTCGCGCCAGCCCGCCTTGCGCCCCCTCCCCCGTTTATTACACATCAGCCTGCTCAGCCTTGCCGCTGGCGTGACCCTGCCGACCCAGGCCGCCGATGCCGCTGCAGCCGACGTCACCATGCCGGCCGTCACCGTGACAGGCCAGTCGACAGCGACGACGGAAGGCACGCAATCGTACACGGCAGGCGAAACGCGCAGTGCCACGCGCATGGACCTGTCCTTGCGCGAGACGCCGCAATCGGTCAGCGTCATCACGCGCCAGCTGCTCGACGACCTGGGCGCCGTGCGCCTGGACCAGGCGCTGGCGCAGACGACGGGCATCCAGGTGAACCAGAACGACACGGAGCGCACGACGTTTAGTGCGCGCGGCTTCGGCATCAACAATATCCAGATAGATGGCATGGCGCGCGGCGGCAATGCGCCATTGCAAGACACCATCCTGTACGACCGCATCGAGGTGGTGCGCGGCGCCACCGGCCTGATGGGCGGCAAGGGCGACCCGTCGGCCACCATCAACATGATACGCAAGCGGCCGACGAAGGAATTCCAGGCCAGCGCCGGCCTCATCATGGGCCGCTGGGATGACCAGCGCTTCGAAGCCGACCTTTCCACGCCCCTGAACGCGGACGGCAGCGTGCGTGCGCGCACCGCCCTGGCCTGGCAAAAACGCGATTCCTATCTGGACATGTACCACGAGCGCAAGACAGTCGGCATGCTCATCCTTGAAGCGGACCTGCGTCCCGGCACCCTGCTGACGGCCGGCGTCGACTTCCAGGACAACCAGCCCACGGGCGCCACCTGGGGCGCCGTGCCCTACTGGAACGCGGATGGCAGCCTGGCGAACTTGCCGCGCAACACCAGCTGGACAGCGCCATGGAGCACCTGGGCCAACAAGCAGCACACGGTATTCACGTCGCTGGACCAGCGCCTGCCCGGCAACTGGAATATGCACCTCGGCTATGCGCGCACGGAAAGCACGAACCGCACTACCGTCGCCTATGCGGGCGGCGGCAAGCCTGATCCAGCCACGGGCGAGGGCATGTTCCTGTGGACGGGCGCCTATGGCCCGGGCAAGACCACGGGCGACAATTTCGACCTTTACGCCAGTGGCCCCTTCACCTTGCTGGGGCGCAAGCACACGGCCATCATCGGCTGGAACGGTGGCAACCAGCGCGCCCGTTCGCTGGGTGGCGAGGCGGAAATCAACTACCCGAACTTGGTCCCCGATTACCGCAGCTGGACGGGCAACATTCCCCGCCCCGTGTTCCACCCGGACGGCTCGCACACGGAAACCGTCACGCGCCTGGCAGGCGGCTACGTGGCCACGCGATTGAGCCTGGCCGACCCGCTGCACCTGATCATCGGCGCGCGCAGCAGTACTTACCGCACGGACACACGCAGCTACAACACGCAAGGCGCGTACACGGACAGCGGAGATTTCGTGGAAACGCGCAATGAAGTCACGCCGTACGTGGGCGCCGTGTTCGATATCAACAAGCAGTATTCGGCCTACGCCAGCTTCACGCAGCTGTTCAACCCGCAATCGAGCAAGGACCGCAACAACCAGTTCCTGGCACCGGAAACGGGCGACAACGCGGAATTGGGCATCAAGGGCGAATTTTATGAAGGCAAGCTGAACGCGTCGGCCGCCCTGTTCCATACGAAGAAAAAGAACATGGCCGAGCTGGACCGCACGGTAGCGCCCGGCTTTTTGCTGCCCGACGGCGGCCAGGCCATGGTGGCCAATGGCCCCGGCGTGACGGCCAAGGGAGTCGAGTTCGACATTTCCGGCCAATTATCGCCCGGCTGGGAAGCGAGCGGCGGCTATACCTATCTGCACGCAGCCGAGGCCGACGGCCGCCGCGCCGCCACCACGCAGCCGCGCCACTTGCTGCGCCTGGCCACCAGCTACCGCTTCGACGGCAAGCTGGCCGGTCTGAGGGCGGGCGCCAGCATGACGGCGCAAAGCGCCACCTACAGCGAATCGTGGTACGGCCGTCCGCCAACGGGCGAGATGACGAATATCCCGCAGGCCGGCTATGCACTGGTCAACGCCATGGCCAGCTATGCCATCAGCCGCCACGCCAGCGTGCAGCTGAACGTGAATAACTTGCTCGATAAAAAGTACTACCGCAACGTGGGCTTCTACGACAGCGTGTTCTGGGGTGAGCCGCGCAACATCAGCCTGGCCGTGCGCACGGCGTTTTAAGCACGCCAGTGGGCGGGTGCCTGCAAGGTAAAGCCATGCAGCAAGGGCCCGCCCACGGGCGCCAGCACGGCGGCGCTGACGTGTTCGAACGCGCGCTGGCCCGCCGGCAAATCGCTGGCGAGCAGGCGCAAGGCCCCGTCCAGCTGCCCGGCGATGGCGGCGTCAAATGCCTTCAGGCGGCGGAACAGGTGCTTGCCGCCGCCGCTCCACTGGCCCGCCGCGCGCAAGTGCAGGTCGGCCAGTGCCTCATACAGCTGGCAAGCCACGGCCAGCGCCTCGCCCGGCTGCCGGCTGTCGACCAGGTCTTCCAGCGCGGTGGTGATGGCGTAGCGGCGCCGCTGCAAGTTCTCCGCGTCGAGCACGGGCGGCCCAGCCGTGTCGATGGCGTGCGCCAGCGCGTGCAGCCGGGCATAGGCGTCGCCGGCAGCGAGGATGTTTGCCCCTTCGAGCACCATCATCGCCAGCGGGACCGTACCGCCCGGTGCATCCATTTCCTTGCAAAAATACGTGAACGTGGCCAGGTCGTGCGCGAACAGTTCCACCGTGCACCCTTCGGCCGCGATGGTCGAGCGCCAGGCGCAATCGACGTGCTCGAACAACAGCAGCAAATCGATATCGGAACTGGGCGTCTGCCGGCCCGTGGCAAACGAGCCGCCGATGATGGCCGCCATGGCCGTGGGATAGTGTTCCTGCACCAGCCGCACGGCAATCGCGCGGATGGCGTCATAGGTGGGGATCGTCGTCAAAGCCAGTGCTCCGTGCCGAAAAGCACTATCCTACACGCAATACGCGGCACGCCGCCGTCCTGCTACACTGGCGCTCTCCGATCAAGGAACAAACATGGAATACGACTGCATCGTGGTGCCCTCGCCCGTGGGCGAGCTGACCCTGGTGGCGCGCGGCGCGGCGCTGGCCGCGATTTTGTGGGAAAACGACAAGCCCAACCGCGTGCGCCTGGGCGACATGCGCGTCGATGATGGTTGCGCCGTGCTGCTGGAAACGGCGCGCCAGCTGCGCGCCTATTTTGCCGGCACGCTGCAATGCTTTGACATACCGCTCGATTTTGCCGGCACGCCATTCCAGCAGGAAGTCTGGCGCGCGCTGCTGACGATACCGTACGGCCAGACGCGCAGCTATGGCGAGATCGCGCGCCAGATCGGCCGTCCCGCCGCCGTGCGCGCCGTAGGCGCCGCCAACGGCAAGAATCCCATTTCCATCATCGCCCCCTGCCACCGCGTCATCGGCGCCACGGGCGAGTTGACAGGCTTTGCGGGCGGCCTGCATGCGAAGGAAACATTATTGGCGCTGGAAGGCATTTCCCTGTCCAGCGACCGCGAAGCGCTGAAGACGGGCCACGCCCGCCGCCGCGCCGTGCATGTCGATACGGCGCAAGGCTGTTTGTTTTAGGCAGCGGCATCGTTCCCCGTGTGGGATACTCACGCCCTCGCTCAAAACCACACATCCTATGCCCTACCTTGTCATCCTGTTCTTTGTCATACTGTATTTACTGGCCACGTTCTTTTTCCACATCCCCGCCCTGGTCGCCCTCGTGTATGGCGTGCTGAGCCTGAGCTGTTTCGTCGCCTATGCGATCGACAAGTCGGCCGCCAAACAGGGGCGCTGGCGCACCCCGGAGCGCACCTTGCTGCTGCTGGGACTGCTGTGCGGCTGGCCGGGCGCCGTGCTGGCCCAGCAATGGCTGCGCCACAAGTCCAGCAAGCGTTCGTTCCGCATCGTGTTCTGGATCACGGTCGCCCTCAATATCGGCGCTTTCGTGTATTTCAGCATGCATTACGCGGCGCCCGATATCGGCACCGAGGTGGCGCCCATCGAGCTGTAAGGTCACTCGCCCAGCAGGCGCAGCGACTCCAGCCAGTCCGCCTTCCATTCGCGCAGCAAGGGCTGCGTGGCGAACGCCTTCTTCAGGTGCGCCATCGGCACGCGGTGCACATCGTGCAGGCCGAACGCCAGGGTGACGGGATGCCACAGGTGGCTGTTCTTGCCGCCCCGCGAATTCTTGCGCACGCGCGCGCCATCGTCGCCAAAGATGCCCACGCCACTGGCCATGCCTTTGTCCAGGTCGACCTTGCCCACGCCGGCAAAGGCAATCAAGATCTGCTCGCGCCCCAGGCCCTTCAGGGCGCTGGGCAAGACAAACGGCGCTGCATTGTCAGCACCCGCTTCCGGCTCAGCCGGCTGCGGGTGCTGCCACTCCTTGAGCAAGCGCAATAAGTCACGCTCCTGGAAGTGCAAGCCGTCTCCCGGCACGCGCAAGCCCGGCGCCTTGAGTTCGATAGAAATATTACTGGAATCGCGCGTAAAACGCAGCCACACATCGTCCGCGCCCGAAACCAGGTGCTGCTTGTCCCCGATAAACACGACGGGCGCCGCATAGCGCGTCACGCCGTCATGGAACAGCTCGGCCCAGGCGTCGCTGTAATCGAGCCAGACGAACGGCAAGCCACCCTGCTCCAGCAGGCGCGCCAGGGTCCACGGCGTGCCTGTCTGTTGCGCCAGCCAGGCGCAGGCTTGGGTGGCGGTGGCGCGGTACGGCAAAGGATGGGAAGTCATGGCAGTTCCGTCGTTAAAAGTGGAGCGCAGTGTAGCAGACGCCGCCATCCCCACCGTGGGCAGGCGCAGCGGGCGCGCTTTTTTTACGCGATGTGCTAGGCTGGAAACATCAGCACGCGCCGCGGCCCCCCGGCCGCGTGGCACACCACCGCAAGGAGATGACCATGCATTCGAGCACCAACGCCGCCACCACGCCCACCCCGCCACCGGAGCGCGATTCGCCCACGCCGGCCAGTGAAAGCCATGCCGAAGAAGCACTGGATGAAGCGTTGAAGGAAAGCTTTCCGGCCAGCGATCCGATTGCCATTGCCATCCCCAAACCGGTCAGCAAGACGCCGGCCTGAGTCGCATGCCTTTCCTGGCCGACCAAGCGCTGTTCTGCAGCATACGGCCGGTCAATCAGCACACGCCAGCAATTTAAACACGCGCACGTCCTGCATCATACTGTTCGCCTGCTCCTGCATGCTGGCCGCTGCCGCGGTGGCCTGTTCGACCAGGGCGGCATTCTGCTGGGTCACTGCATCCATCTGACTGATGGCCTGATTCACCTGTTTGATGCCGTCGCTTTGTTCGTGGCTGGCGACGGCGATTTCCCCCATGATGCCCGCTACCTGCTGGACAGAGGAGACGATTTTCTGCATCGTGCCGCCCGCTTCATCGGCCAGATTGCTGCCAAGCTCGACTTTTTCGACCGACTCGGCAATCAGCTGCTTGATCTCTTTGGCGGCACTGGCGGAGCGTTGCGCCAGGGTGCGCACCTCCGATGCGACTACCGCAAAGCCGCGCCCCAGTTCACCGGCGCGCGCCGCTTCGACAGCCGCATTCAGGGCCAGAATATTGGTCTGAAACGCTATGCCATCAATCACGGAAATGATCTCGACGATACGCTTCGAGCTGTCCTTGATGGACACCATGGTCGCGACGACACGCTCGACCACTTGCCCTCCCTGCAGCGCTACCGCTGAAGCCGACAAAACCAGTTGATTAGCTTGCTGGGCACTTTCGGCATTCTGCTGCACGGTGCTGGTTAACTGCTGCATCGCCGACGACGTTTGTTCCAGTGCACCGGCCTGTGCCTCCGTTCTCGCCGAGAGGTCCATATTTCCAGCAGCGATTTCTTGCGAGGCAGTCGAAATGGTTTCAGTACTGCTGCGCACGCGGCCCACCGTGTGACGCAGGCTCTCATTCATGCTGTTCAGAGCACTCATCAATTCGCCCGGCTCATCGTGATAATCGGTCGCGATATGGCTGCGCAGATCACCGGAAGCGACAATGCGGGCCACCTTCACGGCGTCCTGCAGCGGTCCGGTAATACTTTTGGAAATGAGCACAGCCACCGCAATCCCCGTGCCCAGCGAGAGCACCAGTGTCAGCAACAGCAAGCTGCTCGCTACCGTAATGCGCGCGCCCGACTCCGCTTCGATCGCCGACGCGCGTTGAGTGGTCATCTCTACCAGTTGCTGAATTGCCTGCAGATGCTGGGCATAACTCACCGTCATTTTTTTCATCGCAACCGTAGCGCCAACCTTATCCTGTGCCTCAATTGCGGGAATGAACTGTTGCAGCGCAACCGCATAGAAGGCCAACGCCGGCGTATGCGCCTTGTTCAGCAACAGCCCGGCGATATCGGCATCCAGTGTCGCGCCATTCCAGAATGCATGGCGCTCATCGTAATCATGTTTGAGCGTTTTAAATCGTGCGATTAACTGCGCCTGCTCGGCACGATCCTCGGTCGCCATCAGCTGAAAACTGACCAGATAGGATTCCAGTATGTACTCCGGCGGTGGCAACACGTCCGCAATCAGATCCTTGCTTTGCACTATTTTCTGATACACAGGGCCGTTCACTTTCCATTCTTGCAGCGTCTTGTACGACCATAGGCCATAGAGGATGAAGCCGACTGAAAAGATCACAATCAGCACAGCTAAACGGTGCGATAGTTTGAGTACGCGTAACATATTCATGATGTTTCCCTATATTAGCTGTGCTTGCCTCTGGTTCAGCGCCGGAGTAACCCTGCTCTCGCATGGATGGCAGGCGGTCATTCGAAGTCATGCCTCCTATCAAAAGATCATTTATTTTTTATAGGAGGCAACTTATTCTACATCGAATCCATGTAAATTTAATGCAATTTTAATTAAAATTAACAAAAACAACAAAAATAAAACAAAATACATGAATTTTCGTGGCGAATCTCTACGTACATGGCGACGCGTTCTATGTTGGTCGCGCAACACAGCGATCCTTGCTTCAGCACATACTTATTGCGGCGGCTACTTTCCGGACATCCGTGAACCAGCATAAAAAAACCCCGCCGGGCAGCGACGGTAAAACCATCGCGCCGGGCGGGGCCAGTCAAGCCGACATGCGCCTACTTCGGCGTGTCACGGTATTGCTCCGGCGTCGTGTCGCCATCGGCAATTTCATACCACATCGCATTGAGCACGGCGAACGTCGCCGCCAGCGGAAGACCCAGTATCCAGGCGAAATACCACATAATTATTTCCTTTCCTTAATTCTTAGTAAGCGTGACCGCTGTCGTCCTGAATGGCTTTTGCATCAACCTTGCCCCACAGCACTTTATATACCCAGGTCGTGTACGCCACGATGAGGGGAATGAAGACGGCTGTGACGACCAGCATGATGAACAGGGTCATGTGGCTGGACGAGGAATCCCACACCGTCAGGCTGGCGCGCGGATCGATCGACGAGGGCAAAATGAACGGGAACATGGCCGCGCCCACGCTGAGGATGATGCCGGCGATGCTGGCCGCGCTGGCCAGCAAGGCAGGCACTTCGCGGCGCGCGCGCAGGAAGGCGAACGCCAGCAGGGGGCCCAGCAAGCCGAAGGCCGGAGCGATCCAGGTCCACGGATGGGCGGCAAAGTTGAGGAACCAGGCGCCCACGTGCACTTGCGCCGTTTTCAGCATCGGGTTCGACGGACCGTCGACCACCACCGTGCTGCTGATGCGGTAACCATCGACCCACAGCCACAGGGCCACGCCGGCGGCCGCATACAGCAGCACGGTGGCAATCGCCGCCACGCTGCCGTAGCGGCGCGAACGTTCAGCCACGGCACCGTCCGTTTTCAGCTGCAGCCAGGTGGCGCCGTGCATCACCAGCATGGCCACCGAGACGAGGCCGCACAGCAGCGCAAACGGGTTCAGCAGCGCAAAGAAGGTACCGTCATAGAAGATGTGCATGTCCGGCGAGAAACGGAACGGCACGCCCTGCAGCACGTTGCCGATCGCCACGCCGCAGATCAAGGCCGGCACGAAGCCGCCCACGAACAGGGCCGCATCCCATCGGGCGCGCCAGCGCGGATCTTCGCGCTTGCTGCGGAATTTGAACGCCACGGGACGCACGATCAGCGCCACCAGAATGACGAACATGGCCAGGTAAAAGCCCGAGAACGAGACGGCGTACAGTTGCGGCCAGGCGGCGAAGATGGCGCCGCCGCCGAGGATCAGCCACACCTGGTTGCCTTCCCACACGGGACCGATACTGTTGATGACGACCCGGCGTTCCAGGTCCGTCTTGCCGACGAACGGTAACAGGATGCCCGTGCCCAGGTCGAAGCCGTCGGTGATGGCAAAGCCCACCAGCAAGATGCCGATCAGCAACCACCAGATCAGGCGCAGTGTTTCGTAAGAAATCATTTCATGCAAAATCATGGTCTGGCCCTCCTTAGGCGCGTTGAGTATGAATGGCTGCGGCCGCTGGCATGGGGCCCGGCGCCGTCTCTTCCGGCCCCTTGCGGATGGCCTTGAGCATCAGCTTCATTTCGATAATCAACAGCATGGTGTAGATGGCGGCAAAGCCGGCAATGGTGATGAGCAAGGTGGTCGCGCCCAGGTTGGAGACCGCCACGGCCGTTGGCAGCACGCCTTCGATGACCCACGGCTGGCGGCCCACTTCGGCCACGATCCAGCCCGCTTCAATCGCCACCCACGGCAGCGGGATGGCGAATACGGCCAGCTTCAGCAGCCAGCGGTGCTTGTCCAGGGTGCGACGCGTCGACAGGATGAAGAACGTGCCGGTGAGCAAGATAAAGAACATGCCCAGGCCCACCATCACGCGGAAGGACCAGAACAAGGGTCCCACGGGCGGCACGGTATCGAGCGCGGCCTTGCGGATCTGCTCGGGCGTGGCCTGGCGCGGGTCGTCGACATAGCGTTTCAGCAACAAGGCATAGCCCATGGACTGGCCTTTCGACTCGAACATATCCTTCGCCTCCTGCGGCACAGGCGCGCCCGGCGCCACGCTGCGGATGGTTTGCAGCGCGTCATACGCCTTGATGCCATCCTGGATCAGCAATTCGCCGCGGTCGACCAGCTGCTCGATGCCGGGGATTTCCGTCGTCAGCGAACGCGTGCCGATCAGGCCCATCACCATCGGGATGTGCACGGCGTAATGCGTCTCGCGCGCTTTCGCGTCAGGAAAACCGAAGGCCGTGAAGGCGGCAGGCGCCGGCTCCGTGGTCCACATGGCCTCGATCGCGGCCAGTTTCATCTTCTGGTGTTCGGACGACAGGTAGCCGCTTTCATCGCCGAGTACCACCACCGACAAGCTGGCGGCCAGGCCGAACGAGGCGGCCACCGTCATCGAACGCTTGGCCAGCTGCACGTGGCGGCCCTTCAGCAAATACCAGGCGGAAATACCCAGCACGAAAATGGCAGCCGCCGTATAGCCGGCCGACACCGTGTGCACGAATTTCGCCTGTGCCACGGGATTCGTCAGCACGGCGCCGAAATCCGTCACTTCCATGCGCATGGTCTGCGGATTGAAGGCCGCGCCGACAGGATTTTGCATCCAGCCGTTGGCGATCAGTATCCACAGGGCCGAGAAGTTCGAGCCGATGGCCACCAGCCAGGTGGTGACCAGGTGACCGCGCTTCGACAGCTTGTCCCAGCCGAAGAAGAACAGGCCGACGAAGGTCGCTTCCAGGAAGAAGGCCATCAGCCCCTCGATGGCCAGCGGCGCGCCGAAAATGTCGCCCACATAATGGCTGTAATAGCTCCAGTTCATGCCGAACTGGAATTCCATGACGATGCCCGTCGCCACGCCCATGGCGAAGTTGATGCCGAACAAGACACCCCAGAACTTGGTCATGTCGCGCCAGATGGGGCGGTTCGTCATCACGTAAACCGTCTCCATGATGGCGAGGATCACTGACAGGCCGATCGTCAGCGGAACGAATATAAAGTGGTACAGAGCTGTCAGCGCGAACTGCAGTCTGGATAAAGCGACAATATCGAAGTCCATATGATTTCCTTGGTGTTTCCCTACTGTAAGTGTAAACCTGGTATCTACATGCGGCTGTTCGATAGCTTCTGCTGCTGTAAGCTATCGGGCTGTGCCGCCCGCCCATCAATCTCCGCGCAAGCCCGCCAGCGCCGCCTCGAAGGCGGGTGTGCCACGGCGCGCGTCGCCGACGATGCGGCCATCGCGCAGGCTGACCAGCCGGTCCGCCAGCGCCGCTTCGCGCCGCAAGTGGGTTGCAATCAGCAAGCTGCGTCCGTCGCTGCGCGCGCGCAGGCGCTGCAAGACGTCGATGGCCACCTGCGCATTCAGCGCTTCCGTCGCTTCGTCCAGCAGCCACAAGGTCGATTCGTGCAGGAACAGCCGCGCCAGCGCCAGGCGCCGCGCCTGGCCGCCCGACAAGCCCAGGCCACCCTCGCCCAGCAAGGTATCGAGGCCGCCCGCCAAGGCCCGCACTTCCGCATCCAGACCGGCCGATTGCAGCGCCGCCCACAGCTGTGCATCGCTGGCGCACGGGTCGGCCAGGCGCAGGTTGTCGCGCAAGCTGTCCTGGAACAGTTCCGTCTTCTGGGTAAACAGACAGGCGCGCGGCGCGCTGACGAACCCCGACAGCGGCGCCAGTTCGCGCGCGGCGATGGCCAGCAAGGTGGACTTGCCCGCCCCGCTGGGGCCGATCAAGGCCACACGCTCGCCATCGGCGACGTGCAGCGATACGTCATGCAAAATGGCGACCTGGCTGCCCGCATGCGCGGCGCTGACGTGTTCCAGGCGCAAGCCCGGTGCGGCGTCAAAGGACGGCAGCGCCACCTCATTGCCGACCAGGCGCGGCGCCAGGCGGCGCATGGCCAGCAGCATGCGCCCCGCTTCCAGCGCGCCACGGCGCAGCCCCGCAAACGGTTCCACGGCCGTCAGGGCGATCAGCAGGGCCAGCGCCGCCAGCGGCACGTTCAGCGTTTGCTGCTGCACCAGCGCGGCCACGGCCAGCAGCACGCCAGCCAGGGTCGCGCTGCCGGCCACGCCATACGCGGCGCCGGCCGCTGTCTCCAGGCGCAGCAAGGCGAAATCGGCTTGCGCCAGCGAGCGGTCGATCTGTCCCAGCGCAGCGCACTGGGCATCGATGCGGCCCGCCATCACCAGATCCGTCTGGCCTGCCACCAAGTCGATGGTGCCGGAACGCAATTTTTCGATGGCGCGCGAGCGCACGATGGCGGGACGGCGGGCACGCTGCGCCACGACCCAGCTGATGCCGCCGCCGGCGACCAGCAGCCACGCGGCCAGACCCAGCCCCAGCTGCCACTGCATCACGCCCAGTGCCACGCCGGCCAGCAAGGCCACGCACAGGGCCGTGAAGGCCGGCACCAGCAGGCGCAAATACAGCGCTTCGAGCGCGTCGATATCGGCCGTCAGGCGGAACAGCAGCTTGGCCGGCTGGCGCAGCAGGCGGCTGGCCGCCTCGGGGCGCGTCCAGCCACGGAACAGTTGCACGCGGATGCTGGCCAGCGCGGCGAACGTGGCGTCATGCGTGACGAGCCGCTCCGCATAGCGCGAGCCAGTGCGGCCGATGGCCAGCAGGCGGATGCCGGCCGACGGGCCGAACACGTCGAACAGGATGGCCGTCGAAGCGTGCAGGCCGGCAATCGAAGTGGCGGTAATAAACCAGCCGGACAAGCCCAGCAAGGCCATGCCGGCCACCGCCGTCAGGGCCGCCAGCAAGGCGCCCCCGATCAGCTTGCCGGGTTGCGCCAGCAGCAATTGCCGCAGGACGGGGTTCGAGATGCGGGAAGTTTTCATGCCGGCTGCTCCTGTGCCTGCTCCTGTGCCTGCGCCCGGGCATCGACCTGCACCGTGCGCCGCAGCCGGCCAGCCAGCACGGGATCGTGCGTGGCGACGAGCATCGTCTTGCCTTTCGCCAGTACCAGCAAGGCGTCCGTGACGCGCGCCGCCGTTTCGCTGTCCAGGTGGGCCGTCGGTTCATCGACCAGCAGCAAATCGGCATGCGGATGCAGGGCCACGCGGGCCAGGGCCAGGCGCACGGCTTCGCCGCCGGACAAGCCCTGGCCGCCATCGCTGAGCATGATGGCCGGCTGCGCCTGCGCCACGGCAGCCAGGTCGGCCAGGTGCAGCGCCTGCGTCACCTGCGCAGCGTTCGCACCGAGGCGGCCCAGGGTCACATTCTGGCTGACGGAGGCGGCAAACACGTGCGGACGCTGGCCCATCCAGGCCATGCGCTGGCGCAAGGTATTGACGGTGCTGTCGCTCAGGCGCACGCCGCCGATGCGAATCTCGCCACCGCTGGCGGGCAGCAAGCCGGCCAGCAAGGACAGCAAGGTGCTCTTGCCGGCGCCGCTGGCGCCCAGCAGGGCCACGTGTTCGCCGGCATGCACGGTCAAGTCGAAGCGCTCGAAGACGGGCGCTTCGCCGGGATGGGCAAAGCGCAGTTCACGGATGTCGACGGCCGGTGGCGGCGCCACCGCCATGGCGGCGGCGGAAACGGCAGCCACTGCCACACCAAAGCCTGGCAAGGACACGCCCTCGCCCGCCAGGTCGTGCAGGCCGGCCAGGCCCGCTTCGCCGGCCGCCTTGTCATGCCAGACGGCGGCCAGTTCGCGCAGCGGCTCGAAGAATGCGGGCGCCAGCAGCAGGATGAACAAGCCCTGCCCCAGGCTCAGTTCGCGGCCCCAGGTGCCGAAATTGATGCTGCCCAGTAAAGAGAACCCAATAAACGCCGCCACCATGGCCACGCCCAGCGCGGAAAACAGTTCCAGCACGGCGGACGACAAAAAAGCGATGCGCAGCACCACCATCGTGCGCCGGCGCACGGATTGCGACGAGGCGTCCAGGCGCTCCGCCGTGGCGTCGACGGCGCCGAGCGCGCGCAGGGTGGCCAGGCCGCGCAGGCGGTCCAATAGAAAGGCGTTCATGCTGCCCATTTCCACCATCTGCGCGCGGCTGGCCGCTTGCGCGCCCATGCCCACCAGGGCCATGAAGACGGGAATCAGGGGCGCGGCGATGAGCAGGATCAAGGCGGCGATCCACGACAGCGGCGTCACCACGGCCAGAATCACGAGCGGCACGAGCATGACTTTCCAGCGCGCCGGCTTGTAGCGCACCAGATACGGCACGATGGCTTCGGCCTGCTCGGCGATGATGCTGGCCGCCTGGCCCGACTGCGCGCGCTGGCGGTCCAGCGGCGAACGGTGCGCCAGCGCTTGCGCCACCTGGGCGCGCAAGGTGGACAGGTGCGTGCGCGCCGCCGCGTACATGCGCCGCGCGCCCCACGCTTCGCCACCGGCGCGCAGCACGCCCAGCAGCAGCACGCCAGCGGCCGGCAGCAGGGCCGCGCGCCACGGTGCACCGTCCAGCATGGCTTGCACGGCCCAGGCCAGCAAGGCCGCTTGTGGCAGCCACAACAAGGCGGCGCCACCTTGCGCCAGGCTGGCGGCGCGGGGGAGGATAAAGCGGGGCAAAGACAGTGGCGTGGTCGGCATCTCTATACTTTTTGAGTTTTCAGAATTTTCTGTAAATTCGATTTTTTGTATAATACTGCGAAACATGACATATATCAATTGACCCTGCCGGTGTGGCGTGAAAAAATTCAGATAATTATGAAAACTCAAAATATCCACATGACGCCGCTGATCCTGACCTTTGTCAGCCATTTCGGCGAGATGGGCAGCCGCTGGGGCTTTAACCGTACGGTGGGACAAGTGTACGCCTTGTTGTTTGTCGCGGAGCATCCTTTGCACGCGGACGAAATCGCGGAACACCTGAGTTTTTCACGCTCGAACGTGAGCATCGGCTTGAAGGAATTGCAGGGCTGGGGCTTGATCCGCCAGTCGCGCATCCCCGGCGACCGGCGCGAGTATTTTTCGTCGCTGGGCGACGTGTGGCAAATCTTCCGCGTGGTAGCCGCCGAACGCCGCCGCCGCGAAGTGGCACCCACGCTGACGGTGCTGCGCGAATCGCTGCTGGCGCCGGCCACGGAACCGGTGGACCAGTATGCGCAGGAGCGCATGCGCGAAATGTATGAATTGGTCGACCTGGCCAATACCTGGTTCGACGACTTGCAGCGCCTGTCGCCCGAATCGATGGCGCAGTTGATGAAAATGGGCGCCAAGGTGCAAAAATTGCTCAACGCCAAGGATCGTCTGTTTGGCGTCAGCAACAACAACGATTGACCCCCCTCCCCCAAAACCGAGACGCCGCCAGCACAAGCTTGCGCGCCTTGTCACGCCATTTCGCAACGTCATGTTGGCTATCGCTGGCACAGCCAGACATAGCCATATACGATGTTGCCAAGTGAATCAATAAAATTATTAAAATTGCATTAATTAATATCAAGAGTAAGCTTTCATTTGCGTATTCGCCACGCGCAGGAAATAGCTAAAAGCAACTAAAAACGGGCAATGGGATGATTTCCCCGGCAGGCAGGGACGCGCCCCGACACGATGAAGCGACTGTCTCAAGCACAAGGGGGATTCATGAAAAGCGTAAAGAGCATTGCCATCAAGGCATCCATGCTGGCCGCAATGACTGTAATGGCAAGTGCGGCGCAAGCGGCCACCTGGGTGGATGTAGGGCCAGCCAGCGGTTTCGTCATCGCCAGCAGCACCGTCACGTATGCACCATCGCCGGCACTGCAGGTGAAATATTATGACGCTAACCTGGTGCCACAGGATCCTGCGGCCATCCAGGGCTATATCAATGGCGTGTTCGGCAGCAGCCTGGGCGCCGCCGTCTCGTATTGCGACAACGCCACCTCGGGCTGCACCGCCGGCACCACGGCAGGCTTGAGCGGCGGCGTCAATTCGTATACGAGCGCGGCCGCCTATGACTTTCTGGCCATGCACTTCGGCAAGGGCGAACTGGTGTTCCACTGGGCCGCACCCGTGGCCGCCGGCACCACTTTCACGGTGGCGGGCCTGCCCAAGGATCTGAGCAACTACAGGGCCTTCATTTCCGCCGTGCCGGAACCTGAAACCTATGCCATGCTGCTCGCCGGCCTGGGCATGCTGGGCTTCCTGGCACGCCGCCGCCAGGGAGAGTAAGTCTCATAACAAGCCTCATCACGGCAGCGGCGCAGCAGCGCCCGCTGCCGCCCTCAATGCCAGCCGCATCTTTACGCCGCGCTTGCGGCGCCAGGTCCACTGTTTACACCATTTTTAGATCCCCCTCGCTATGCTCGACAGCACCAACTGCTGATCGACAAGGGAGAACTCATGCACGAACAACCGTTTCAGCCACGCGCGCGCAGCGTGATCCGCCAGCACTTTCCCGTGCGGGAACGGCTGCGTCTGGCCCGCCTGGCCAACAGAAAAATCGTTTCGGTATGCTCGGCGCTGCTGTGCGCGGTGCCGCTGCTGTATTTGCTGAGCGTGGTGCTGTTTGCGCAGCCTTAGGGATGTGTGCTGATAGACAGGAAAGAGAGAAGATGGCGGCCGCATGGTGCAAGCCGTAGCCAGTATGAAACTGGTCCGCCCAGAGGGAATCGAACCCCCATTCACGGTTTAGAAGACCGTTGTCCTATCCGTTGAACGATGGGCGGAAAGGTGCAGTATTTTAATCCATGCGCGCCAGCAATGAAATGCCAGCGCGGAATAGAAAACGGGCTGTCATTTCTGACAGCCCGCTTATGACTTTGGTCGGAGTACAAGGATTCGAACCTTGGACCCCCTGGTCCCAAACCAGGTGCGCTACCGGGCTGCGCCACACTCCGAAGACAAGATAATAACGCCCCCATCCAATTTCGTCAATTGCCATAGACGAATTAGATGGAAATAACTATCGGTACTTGCCTATCACGCCGTAACTTTATCCGCGATGCGGCGCGCCATGCTCTCGGCCTGCTCTTTATCTTTCGCCTCCACCATCACGCGGATCAGCGGTTCGGTGCCCGAAGCGCGGATCAGCACGCGGCCCGTGTCGCCCAGTTCAGCCTCGACCAATTCTTTCTCGGCCACCATGGCGGCATTTTTTTGCCAGTCGAAACCGGGCGTCACGCGCAGGTTGATCAGGGTTTGCGGGAACAGCACCAGTTCGGCCAGGCATTGCTGCAGGCTCTGGCCGCTGCGCTTGAGCGCGGACAAGACTTGCAGCGCGGAAACGATACCATCGCCCGTCGTGTGGCGGTCCAGGCACAGCAGATGGCCGGAGCCCTCGCCGCCCAGTATCCAGCCCTTTTCCTTCATGACTTCCAGCACGTAGCGGTCGCCCACCTTGGCGCGCGCAAAGCCGATGCCCTGCTGCTTGAACAGCACTTCCAGCGCCATGTTGGTCATCAGGGTGCCGACGGCGCCCGCCACGGGACCCGTTGCCAGTCGGTCCTTGACCATGACGTACAACAGCTCGTCGCCGTTATACAGCCGCCCCGTGGCGTCGCACATGATCAGGCGGTCGGCGTCGCCATCGAGGGCGATGCCCAGATCCGCGCCATGCTCGACGACGGCTTCGGCCATGGCCTTGGGCGCGGTGGCGCCAAAGCCCGCATTGATGTTGAAGCCATCGGGCTTGTTGCCGATGGCGATGACTTCCGCCCCCAGCTCATGGAACACGTGCGGCGCGATATGGTAGGCGGCGCCATGCGCGCAATCGACGACGACCTTCAGGCCGCGCAAGTCCAGCTCGTTCGGGAAAGTGCTCTTGCAAAATTCAATGTAGCGGCCCTGGGCGTCGTCCAGGCGCTTGGCGCGGCCCAGCTTGTCCGACGGCACGCAGGCCATGGGTTCGTCGAGCGCCGCTTCGATTTCCAGTTCCACGCTGTCGGGCAGCTTGGTGCCCTGGCTGGAAAAGAACTTGATGCCGTTGTCGTGATACGGATTGTGCGAGGCGGAAATGACCACCCCGGCCGACAGGCGCAGCGCCCGCGTCAGGTAGGCGATCGCCGGTGTCGGCATGGGGCCGGCCAGCATCACATCCACGCCAGCTGCCGACAGGCCCGCTTCCAGCGCCGCTTCCAGCATGTAGCCGGAAATGCGCGTGTCCTTGCCGATCAGCACAGTCGGGCGCGCCTTGCCGCCTTGCGACTTGGCCAGTACCTTGCCGGCCGCATAGCCGAGGCGCATGACGAAATCGGGGGTGATCGGGGCCGTGCCCACCAGGCCGCGGATGCCATCGGTGCCAAAATATTTACGCGTCATCGTATTTCTCTTCTTGTTGTTTATGATAAATCTTACAGGCTCAGTGTGCCATGCGCCAGACCTTCAGCGCATCGACGGTTTCAGCTACATCATGCACACGGATAATTTCTGCACCTTGCGCTACCGCAGCAAGCGCACCGGCAACACTGCCGGCCAGGCGCTGCTCGACGGGACGTCCCGTGACGGCCCCGATCATCGACTTGCGCGACAGGCCCGCCAGCACGGGCAGGTCCAGCTCGCTGCGCAACTGGCGCGTGGCGCGCAGCAAGGCATAGTTTTGCTCCACCGTCTTGCCGAAACCAAAGCCGGGATCGACGCACAGGCGCTCGCGGGCGATGCCGGCCGCCGTCAGGGTGTCGATGCGCTGGCGCAGGAAGTCGGTGACTTCGCGCACCACATCCTCGTATTGGGGCTGGGCTTGCATGGTTTCTGGCACGTTTTGCATGTGCATGATGCACAGCGCGCAGTCGCTGTCCTGTACGGCCTCGATGGCGCCCGGCGCGCGGAAAGCGTTGATGTCGTTGATCATGTCGGCGCCCGCCAGGATGGCTTCGCGCATCACTTCGGGTTTATACGTGTCGACGGAGAGCGGCTTGCCGCAGTCGCGCAAGGCGTACAGCACCGGCATGACGCGCGCAAGCTCGTCCTGCAGGGGCAAGGGCGGTGCGCCGGGGCGGCTCGATTCACCACCGATATCGATGATGTCGACGCCGTCAACTATCATCTGCTCGGCGCGCGAGAGGGCAAATTCCAGCAGTTGATACTGGCCCGCATCGGAAAACGAGTCGGGCGTGATGTTCAGGATGCCCATCACCAGCGCCTGCGTGCCGGACAGGTTGAAGCCGAAACGGCCGAATTGCAAATAGTGTCGCATGTATATCTTTGTAGTCGTCATGAAAATCTGGCGCGGCAACGAAAAAGGGCAAGGATTGCTCCTTACCCTCGTTCTTGCCATACCCTTGCGCGCCGCCCGTCAGGACGGCCGTTATCAGGCTGGCGCCGTCACGTTTGGCGAGATGCCGCCCGCGCCGCTGTCGCCGCCCGCATTGCGGCGTGGCGGGATGACTTTCGGTGGATGCGGCTCCAGGCCGGCCATGATGTCATTGATTTGCTCTGCATCAATGGTTTCCCATTCCAGCAAGGCCTTGGTCATCATTTCGACCTTGTCGCGGTTGCTTTCCAGCAAAGTACGCGCCAAAGCATATTGCTTGTCGAGAATGTTGCGGATTTCAGCATCGACCTTTTGCTGGGTCGCTTCCGAGATCGTCTTGGTGGCGCCACCGAAGAAACCTTCGTTTTCGCTGTCTTCGTAGACCATCACGCCCATGCTGTCGGACATGCCGAAGCGGGTCACCATGGAACGGGCCAGCTTGGTGGCACGCGAGAAGTCGTTCGACGCGCCCGTGGACATTTGTCCCACGAAAATCTCTTCGGCGATGCGGCCACCGAACAGGATGGAAATTTCTTCCAGCATCTTGTCCTTGTAGGCGGACAAGTTGTCGTGTTCCGGCAACTGCCAGGTCAGGCCCAGGGCCCAGCCGCGCGGCATGATCGTCACTTTATGCACGGGATCGGCCTTCGGCAACAGCTTGGCAACGACGGCGTGACCGGACTCATGGTAAGCCGTATTGCGACGCTCTTCCTCGCGGATGATCATCGACTTACGCTCAGGACCCATGTAGATCTTGTCTTTCGCGTCTTCGAAGTCAGCCATTTCCACCAGGCGCTTGCTGCGGCGGGCGGCAAACAGGGCTGCCTCGTTGACCAGGTTGGCCAGGTCCGCGCCCGAGAAACCGGGGGTGCCGCGGGCCAGGATATCGGCTTTCACGTCGGTACTGATAGGTACTTTACGCATGTGCACGTTCAAGATCTGCTCGCGGCCGCGGATATCGGGCAAGCCGACGGAAACCTGGCGGTCGAAACGACCCGGACGCAACAGCGCTTTATCGAGTACGTCGGCACGGTTGGTGGCAGCCACGACGATGACGCCGGAGTTCGCTTCAAAACCGTCCATCTCGACCAGCAACTGGTTCAAGGTCTGTTCGCGCTCATCATTGCCGCCGCCCATGCCGGCGCCGCGGTGACGACCGACAGCGTCGATCTCATCGATGAAGATGATGCACGGCGAATGCTTTTTCGCGTTTTCGAACATGTCGCGCACGCGGGAGGCGCCCACGCCGACGAACATTTCCACGAAGTCGGAACCGGAAATCGAGAAGAACGGCACCTTGGCTTCGCCGGCGATGGCGCGCGCCAGCAGGGTTTTACCCGTGCCCGGAGGACCGACCATCAGCACGCCGCGGGGAATGCGGCCGCCCAGTTTCTGGAATTTGCTTGGGTCCTTGAGGAAGTCGACCACTTCGTTGACTTCTTCTTTCGCTTCGTCGCAACCGGCGACATCGGCGAAGGTGACGGTATTGCTGGCTTCATCCATCATGCGCGCCTTCGACTTGCCGAACGAGAATGCCCCGCCCTTGCCGCCGCCTTGCATCTGACGCATGAAGAAGACCCAGACGCCGATCAACAGCAGCATGGGGAACCAGGATACAAAAATAGTTTGCAGGAAAGACGCTTCCTCAGGCGGGCGCACATCGAAGTGCACGCCATTGTCGCGCAGATCGCCGATCAGGCCCTTGTCGAGGCTGGTGGCGGTGGTACGCACCTTGGTGTCGTCCATCAGCTTGGCGGTGATCGACGAACCTTCGATCACGACATCCTTGACACGCTTGGCTTTGACTTCATCCAGCAAATCGGAATAAGCGATGGCCTTGCTGCCGCCTGTGGCGCCATGACTGTCGAATTGCTTGAACAGCATGAACAACAGCAGCAATACGACTACCCAGATGGCAGATTTGGAAAACATGTTATTCACGAAGACTCCTTGGATGCAGTGCGCATCTCTTTACCAATAGCTAGAAACACGATTTTACTCGCAATAAGCGGGCCGTGCCAAAGCCCGCCGATCCGTGCGCGCGAAAAAACCGCGCTCACGCAAAAAAAATGCAGTATAAACAATTTAGGCTTTTATGCCATCAGACGCTACTGCACTTCTCGTTCCCATGTGCGGATTCCCGCTTAAATATCAAGGGCGGAATCATCTTCTTGCACGGCATTTTTCAGCGGATTCTTGAGACCACGCCCCATCAGGAAGATTTCCGACGATTTATCGCGGCTGGCCTTGGGCTTTTTCTGCACCACGACCTTGAATTCAGCGCGGAATTTCTCCACGATCTGGCTGAAACCCATGTCTTTGAAGCATTTCACCAGCAAGACGCCCGATGGTTTCAAATGCAATTGCGAAAATTCGATGGCCAGGTCGATCAGGTGCTCCATGCGCGCGGCGTCCGCCGTGGCGATGCCCGACAGATTCGGCGCCATGTCCGACAGGACCACGTCAACCTTGCGTCCTTGCAACACCACTTCCAGCTGGCGCAGCACGCGCGCTTCGCGGAAGTCGCCCTGGATGAAGTGGAAATCGGCGATCGGTTCCATTTCCAGCATGTCCAGGCCAATCAGGGTACCATTGACCCCGCCGCCGTCCTTGCCGGCCAGCTTGCGCCGCAGATACTGGGCCCAGCTGCCAGGAGTGCAACCAAGGTCGACAATTACCTGCCCATGCTTGATCAGTTTTTCGTCTTCATCGATTTCTTTGAGCTTGTATGCTGCCCGGGCGCGGTAGCCCTCTTTTTGCGCCAACTTCACATAAGGATCATTTATGTGGTCGTGCAACCAGTTTTTGTTTAATTTCTTCTTTGCCATTCGCGTAGAATACTGCTTTTAAGGGAATTACTAAATATTATTATGCTAAAACTTACACCCGTAGAGCGCAGCGCACTGCGCGCCGAAGCACACGCGCTGAAGCCTATCGTCATCATTGGCGAAGCGGGCTTGACACCTGCTGTACTCAAAGAGATCGACCTTGGCCTGGATTCGCACGGTCTGATTAAAGTCCGCGTGTTCGGCGACGACCGCGAAGCCCGCGTCGGAATGTACGATACGATTTGCGGCAATCTCGGCGCCGCCCCGGTACAACATATTGGCAAACTGCTGGTAATCTACCGTCCGAAAAAAGAAGTGGTTAAGGAGAAGGTCAGCGCCGGCAAAGGCATGCGCGAAGTGACCATCGTCAAGGCCAGCGCCAGCGGCACCAAGCGCCCCAGCGTGACGAAAGTCATGATCAAGGGCAATGAGCGCGTTACCGAAGGCGGTTCCATCAAGCGTGCCAAGCCACGTCAGAAAAGCGCCAAGAAAAGCGCACTGGGCAGCAAGTAAGCCTGTTCACCCGGCAACCGCAAGGCTGCCGGGCTTGAAACAAGAAGCGGAGCACGGGATATCCCCTGCTCCGCTTTTTTATTGCCGCTGCGGCATTTGTCGGATTACGCGTGGCCTACGGCCTCGCTAATCCGACCTACGTGTTGCCATGTAGGTCGGATTAGCGCGCAGCGCGTAATCCGACAACACCACAGACGATTACTGCTGTTTCCAGATCAATACGCCCGCCAGCAAGCTCTGCACGGCAAAGATCAGGGTCGACACACCATGCAGCATGCCGAAGCGGCTGCGCATGGCCTCGTCCATGATGCCCGACGGCGCTTGCGCCTTGAGTTCGGCCATCAGCGGCGAAATGCCGAAATGACTGAGCAGCGCGCACACCAGCATAGCCAGCACCAGCGCTCCCAGGAGGCGGCGGCGCTTGAGCTCCAGGGCGCCGGCGCCCCACTGCAGCAAGGCCAGCAGAATCAGCGCGCAGGCGATCGACAGCCAGGCCTCGGCACGGAACAGGCTGCCGGCGATATTGCCCGCCAGCACACGGTCGCTCAAGGTAGCAAACAAGGTGGGCGCCACGATGAAGCCGATGGTCCACAGGCTGCCGGCCCACAGGGTGGCAACGAGGATGCGCACGCGGGCGAGCATCAGATGTACTGTACTTCCAGGATTTCGTATTCGCGCGGACCGGACGGCGCCTGCACTTCCACCACATCGCCGGCGTACTTGCCGATCAGCGCGCGCGCGATCGGGGACGTCACGGACACTTTGTTCTTTTTCAGGTCGGCTTCATCGAGGCCGACGATCTGGTACGTGACTTTCTGGCCCGACTCCAGGTCTTCCAGGTTCACGGTCGAGGCAAATACCACGCGGCCTTCCGCGTCGAGCGCGGTCGGGTCGATGATTTGCGCTGCGCCCAGCTTGCCTTCGAGCTCGGCGATGCGGCCTTCGACGAAGGCCTGGCGTTCCTTGGCGGCATCGTACTCGGCGTTTTCCGACAAATCTCCGTGCGAACGCGCTTCGGCGATCGCATCGATGACGATGCGGCGTTCCTTGGTCTTCAAATGATGCAGCTCTTCCTTCAGAAGTTCTGCGCCGTATTTGGTCAATGGGACTGAGGTCATGTTATCTCTACTATCTGCTGGTTATCGGTGCCGTTGTCCGTGTTTTGCCACGGTTAACGGACTTACCAAGTGAAAACCACAGAGGCCGCGCGCTGCTCTGCACGGAACTCTGTGGTTGATAAGCATGCAGTGTACCGCCTAACGGCGGCCACTGCAAACGCACTTAGTTCAAGGTCTTGTGCAGACCTTGCAAATCGTACACACGCAACTCATCGAGGTGACGGATGCCTTCGACGGCCGCTTCCGCGCCCGCGATGGTGGTGTAGGTCGTCACGCGCGACGCCAGGGCCGAGGTGCGGATGGCCCGCGAATCGACGATGGCGCTGCGTTTTTCTTCCACGGTGTTAATCACCAGCACGATTTCATGGTTCTTGATCATGTCGACGATGTGCGGACGGCCTTCGATCACCTTGTTCACTGGCGTGACGGCGATGCCGGCAGCAGCGATCACGGCGGCGGTGCCCTTGGTGGCGACCACGGTAAAACCGGACTCGACCAGGTCACGCGCCACTTGCACGGCGCGCGGCTTGTCCGACGCTTTCACGCTGATGAAGACCTTGCCCGATTTTGGCAGGTTCACGCCGGCGCCCAGTTGCGATTTCACAAACGCTTCGCCGAAGGTCAGGCCTACGCCCATGACTTCGCCCGTCGATTTCATTTCAGGGCCCAGGATGGTGTCCACGCCCGGGAACTTGACGAACGGGAATACGGCTTCCTTGACGCTGAAGTATGGCGGCACGACTTCCTGCGTGATGCCTTGCGACGCCAGCGACTGGCCGACCATGCAGCGCGCGGCGATCTTCGCCAGTTGCAAACCGGTGGCTTTCGACACGAAAGGCACGGTGCGCGAAGCGCGCGGGTTGACTTCCAGCACGAAGACGACGTCTTTCATTTCGCCATCGATTTCCTGTTTCTGGATCGCGAACTGCACGTTCATCAGGCCGACCACGTTCAAACCCTTGGCCATCAGCGCCGTCTGGCGTTTCAGTTCATCAATGGTTTCTTGCGACAGCGAATACGGTGGCAAGGAGCAAGCCGAGTCGCCCGAGTGCACGCCAGCCTGTTCGATGTGTTCCATCACGCCGCCGATGAACGTCGTTTCGCCGTCGGAGATGCAGTCGACGTCGCACTCGATGGCGTCGTTCAGGAAGCGGTCCAGCAGCACGGGCGAATCGTGCGACACCTTGACGGCTTCGCGCATGTAGCGCTCCAGGTCGCGTTGCTCATGCACGATTTCCATGGCGCGGCCGCCCAGCACATACGAAGGACGCACCACCAGCGGGTAGCCGATTTCCTGCGCCAGCGCCAAAGCGTCGGCTTCCGTGCGCGCGGTGCGGTTAGGCGGCTGGCGCAGTTCCAGCTTGTGCAGCAGTTGCTGGAAACGCTCGCGGTCTTCGGCCGCATCGATCATGTCGGGCGAGGTGCCGATGATCGGCACGCCGTTCGCCTCCAGGTCCAGCGCCAGTTTTAATGGTGTCTGGCCGCCGTACTGCACGATCACGCCCACCGGTTTTTCGATGGCGACGATTTCCAGCACGTCTTCCAGGGTCAGCGACTCGAAGTACAAACGGTCCGAGGTATCGTAGTCGGTCGATACTGTTTCTGGATTGCAATTGACCATGATGGTCTCGTAGCCATCTTCGCGCATGGCGAGGGCCGCGTGGACGCAGCAATAGTCAAACTCGATACCCTGGCCGATACGGTTCGGGCCACCGCCCAAGACCATGATCTTTTTCTTGTCGGTCGGATTCGATTCGCACTCTTCGTCGTACGTGGAATACATGTACGCCGTGTCGGTGGAGAACTCGGCCG
>Ga0209913_1000165_pt1 | contig 68684 bp, 54 predicted proteins | sample PersoiDNA2013203_FD_185805 | JGI IMG/M metagenome (GOLD analysis project Ga0209913, IMG submission 185805) | Permafrost soil microbial communities from the Arctic, to analyse light accelerated degradation of dissolved organic matter (DOM) -... | ecosystem: Environmental > Terrestrial > Soil >...
GACAAGGAAGCCGTGCGCGCCATCGCCTTGCAGCAGGGTATTTGCCCCTATTATCTGGGCATGGAATTGGCGCGCTGGAGCGATGTCGTCATCGGCGACTACAATTATTACTTCGACCTCAGTGCCATGCTGTATGGCATGACCCTGGCCCACGACTGGAAAGTCAATGTGCTGGTCGACGAAGCGCACAATATGGTGTCGCGCGCGCGCAGCATGTATTCGGCCGAACTGGCGCAGATCAATCTGAAAATGCTGCGCAAATTCGCGCCCGAGGTGCTGAAAAAGCCGCTGGACCGCCTGTCGCGCCAGTGGACGGCCTTGCTGAAGGAACAGGATGGCGACTATCACGTGCATCCCGCCTTGCCGGACAAATTCTTTGGCGCCCTGCAAGGCGTGGCCACGGCCATCGGCGATTACGCGGCCGAGCACGCGGCGGCGCTGGACGAGGACTTGCAGCGCTTTTATTTCGACGTGCTGCTGATCAACCGCCTGGCAGAGAGCTTTGGCGCGCATTCGCTGTTCGACGTCAGCAAGACAGATACCGGTAGCAGCGTGTGCATCCGCAACATCGTTCCCGCGCCATTCTTGAAGGAACGCTTCGCGGCCAGCCACAGCACGGCCCTGTTTTCCGCCACCCTGAGTCCGTGGAATTACTACAGCGACACCCTGGGCATGCCGGCCGACACGGCCTGGGTCGACGTGGAATCGCCGTTCCAGGCGCAGCAATTGTCCGTGCGCGTGGCCGACAGCATTTCCACGCGCTACCAGCACCGCGCCGCCTCGCTGCTGCCCATCGCCCAGCTGATGGCGAAGCAATACGCGGAAACGCCGGGCAACTACCTGGCTTTCTTCAGCAGTTTTGACTACATGGAAAAGACGGCCACGCTGTTCGCCCAGCATTACCCGGACGTACCCCTCTGGCAGCAGCCGCGCCGCATGGATGACGCTGCCCGCGCACAATTCCTGGGCCGTTTCGGCCTGAAGACGCGCGGCATCGGCTTTGCCGTGCTCGGTGGCGCCTTTGGCGAAGGCATCGACTTGCCCGGCGCGCGCCTGATCGGCGCCTTCATCGCCACCCTCGGTTTGCCGCAGATCAACCCCGTCAACGAGCAGATCCGCCAACGCATGGGCGACCTCTTCGGCGCCGGCTACGACTACACGTATTTATATCCAGGCATGCAAAAGGTGGTGCAGGCCGCCGGCAGGGTCATCCGCACGCAATCGGACAAGGGCGTCGTGTACCTGATCGACGACCGTTTTTCGCGCCCGGAAATCCGCCAGCTCTTGCCCACCTGGTGGGATGTGCAGCTGGCCAGCTAGCCAACCAGTAACTTCAGCTTCTGATAGCCCGCCTTGCTCACGGGGATCCGCGTATCGTCGCGCAGGATGGCCACGTGGCTGTCTTTCGTGGCCGCCTCGATGCGGCGGATGCCGTCGATATTGAGCAGATACGACCTGTGCACGCGCAGGAACTTGGCGGGATCGAGCTGGGTTTCCAGCTCCGATAGTCTCTGGCTTTTCAGGTAGGACTTGCCCTCGGAACGGATGCTGATGTAATCGTCCTGCGCCTCGATGTAGTCGATGCGGGCGCTGGCGATCACGTGGACCTTGGCGCCGTCGCGTATCAGCACGCGGTCCAGTGGTGCGGCGCGCGTGGCCGCCTCGCGCGCCAGCGTCAGCACAGTTTCGGGCGTGCCGCGGTTGGCGCGCGCATGGGCCAGCGCCTGGTCGAAGCGCAGTTCGCTGAACGGTTTCAACAGGTAGTCGAGGGCGTGGCATTCGAACGCCTTCAGGGCATACTGGTCGTAGGCCGTGACAAAGATCAGCTTTGTCTTCGCGCCGATCAATTCGGCCACTTCAAAGCCGTCCAGGCGCGGCATCTGGATGTCGAGGAACACCAGGTCCGGCGCCAGTTCCGCGATGGCCTTGACGGCGTCAAAACCGTTGGCGCATTCGGCCACGATGTCGATATCGTCATGGCGCGCCAGATATTCGCGCAACACGCTGCGCGCCAGCAATTCATCGTCGACGATGGCGACCCGCATTCTTGCCTGCATCATGCTTCCTCCGTGTCGCCGGTCTGCGCCGGCAAGGAAATCATCACTTCAAAATGGCCGTCGCGCCGGCCCCAGTGCAAGCTGGCCTCGTGGCCATACGCGCCCGCCAGGCGCTGGCGCACATTCTCCAGCCCCACGCCATTGCCGCGAGCTGGCCCAAGATCCGCATCCACCGGGTTGCGCACGGCGATCTGCAGCAGGCTGCCCGCGCGCCGGGCCTCGATGGCGATCAGGCCGCCCTCCGTCAAGCCGCAAATACCATGCTTGACGGCATTTTCCACCAGCGGCTGTATCAGCATGGGCGGCAGCAGACACGCCAGCGCACCGGCGTCGATGCTTTCCGCCACTTGCAGGCGCGCGCCGAAACGCACTTGTTCGATGGCGAGAAAATGGCGGATCAGCACCAGTTCCTGTTCTACGGTGATGTGCTTGTGCGCCTCCAGGCTCAGGCTCTGGCGAAAGAAACTGGCCAGTTGCAGCGTCATCTGGCGCGCCCCCGCCGCATTGCTGGACGTCAGGGCGCTGATGGAGTTCAGGCTGTTGAACAGGAAATGCGGATCGATCTGCGTGCGCAGCATGCGTAATTGCGCTTCCTGCGCCATCAATTGCGCTTCCAGCCCCCGCTGTTCGGCCATCCTGGCGCGCACGAATTCCAGCAACAGGTAATGCACGGCGGCGGCCAGGCAATACAGCAGCGCGCCCAGGCCGAAGAACAGGGCCAGCATCGACTGCGTCAGGTTCACGCCCAGCCAGCGCACGTCCGGCAACAGGCTGACGCTGTTCAAAAATTGCAGCAGGGTCGCCCACAGCAAGCCCGCGAACAGGGCCGCCACGCTCATCACGCTGGCGATGGCGAGCGGATGGCGCGCATGCAAGGGGTAGGCGCGGCACAGGTAAAACGCGGAAAACCCCGAGCCGATCGCATACACGAGCGTGGCGGGCACCACCAGCAGGGTCGCATTGAGCCACGGCGCGTGCGCCACCCTGGCCAGGACAAAGGCCAGGGCCAGGCCCAATGCGATGCACACCAGGAACACCACCACGGCGCCGCGCCGCTTCGACAAGGGTCCGGACATGCGCGCCTAGTTGCGGATTTCCAGTCCGCCCATGATGGCGTAGCCAGTCACGTACAGACGCTTGTTCTGGTTCGGCGGCACGATGGTCTTTTCTTCGAAGCCGCCGAGGATGGGCGTGCCCTGCAGCACGACGCTCCAGTCGGGCGGAATCTTGATGGTGACGCCGCCGCACAGGGCGAACACGTTGAGCACGGCTTCGCCGTCGATCGACGCCTGGCGCAAGTCGATTTCGCAGCCCGCCATGATGACATTGATATCGCCGCCCTTGAAGCGCTGCGACGACACGCGCCGCACATAGCCGCCCAGGATGGCCGTCACTTCGATGATGCTGTCATCGTCCGCCTGGTCGCTGGCGCCGGGCGCTGCAGTGGCATCGGCGGCGTCCTTGTCCAGGGAAACGGCGCCATTGCGGGCCTGGCCGAAAGAGTCAGGCGCTGCCGCGCTGTCTTGCTGCGCGGCAAAGCGCCGGCGTCGCTGACGTTGCTGCGCGCCGGGCAAGGACTTCGACACCACGGCCACGCCCAGGCCGATGATCAGCAAGGGCCACAGCAAGTCCCAGTTCATGTAAAAGATGCCCATGTGCTTGAGGGTCCAGACCACGCCCAGCAGCACCAGCATGCCGCCCAACAAATAGCCGTTCGCGCTGCGGCTTTGCGACAGTTTCAACAGGCCAAACACGATCAGCGCCGTGGGCCAGAAGCGGAAGGTATAGCGCACATTAATGAAACCCAGGTTATCGAGCAGGAACAGCAGCCCCAGGCCGATGACGATGACGCCCAGCACGATCTGCGATGGCGAGTGCAGCGGCGGTTTATTTTTCATGCTCGGACTCCCGATAGGCAATAAAATGTTTGTTCAGCAGCGGTTCCAGCACCAGGCCCACGCCCCAGGCGATCAGCAAGGCTGGCCAGCTATTGTAGAAGGTCAAATTCCACAGTTCTTCGTACGACACATACCACCAGGCGGCGAAAAAGATCAGCCACAGTCCGCTCAGTACCTGCTTGGCGGACACGGGGGTGAGCAGCTTGTTCAGGCCGAAGACGAGCAGTATCAGCGGCCAATAATGCCATAGTGCATAGTAATCATGGAGATAGATCACATCGAGCCGGTCCAGCAGGATGACGGCGCCGATGGCGATCAGCAGCACGCCCCACAGCAGCTGGGTACGGCGGCAATAGGCTGGTTCAGGTTTCACGGTCGCCCCTTGAAGTTGGTTGATCGTAAAGATACGCGGATTGCAGCGATGGGAAAACACCGCTTCGGCGAATGGCGGACAGGTGGCGGTGAATGGCGCAACGGAGAAAACAACAGGCAAACGACAGACAAAAAAAGACCGGCTAGGCCGGCCTTGAAAGGGTTCGCAGTACACACCGCGACCTGGAGTTGCAGTGCACAGCCGCACGGCGCAAAGGCCAACGGCAAGAATCTGGTGCCGATCCTTGAGGCGACCGGCTGACCTGCTGGAAGATCGAACATGCCGCCAACTTCACGGCAGTGCGTCTCAACCAAGCAAAGCCATCATACTCCCGATCGCCAAACAGCACCGTTCGCTAGCGCACACAGATGCGGTTTTGCTGAGCGGCATCAAGCGGCGCTGGCGTGCGGCGGCTTGAGCATGTCGTTCCCGATCCACTCCAGCACGGATGGCCCCTGCGGCTGCCAGCCCAGCAGGGTGCGCGCCCGTGCGCCGCGCACGCGGCTGTTGGAGCCAAGGCCGTAGGAAGCCATCTCGTAGCCCCATTCGGCTATCGCCTCGGGCAGCGGCCAATCCTGCGCCGGCCCCAGCTGCAATGCCTGGGCGATGGCGGCCGTCATGTCGCGGAAGGCCGCTTCGCCCGACTCGACAAAGTAAAAGGTTCCAGCGGGCGACTTTTCCAGCGCCAGCAGATACAGACTGACAACGTCGTCGATATGCACATTGGACCAACTATTGCGGCCCGGCCCCACGTGGCGCACGATGCCGCTCTTGCGCGCCTGTTTCAACAAGCGCGGCAATTGCACGCTGTCGCGCGGCAAGGCGCCGTGGCCGTAGATCAGGGTGTTGCACAGCACGCTGGCGCGCACGCCCTTGTTTGCACTGGCCAGCACCAGGTCATCGATGGCGGCCCGGGCCGCCTTGTCTGCAGTGGGGGCCGGCAACTTGTCTTCGTAATAGATCTGCTGCGTGCCCTCGCCGCCCGAGGCGTCGCCCACGATGGACGAGCCGCTGGTGTGCAGGAACGGCTTGTTCGTACCCGCCAGCGCATCGATGATGGCGTCGACGGCGCCCCGGTGGTCGCTGCTGGCCGCATTGATGACGGCGTCCGCCGCCCTCGCCTGCTCGATGAGCAGTTCCCGATCATTGAGCGTGCCGACGATGCCTTGTACGCCGATGGTAGCCAGCTCGGCCACCTGTTCCGGCTTGCGCACCAGGCCCGTGACCTGATGGCCGGCGCGCACGAGGCCCGCCGCGATGGAACTGCCGATGAAACCTGCCGCGCCTGTCAGAAATACTTTCATGCTTTACTCCCTGTCTGGTTAGATTGCTGTCAATCACACCAAGCCAGTATGCCCCGTTTGCGCTTTCGCAAAAAGAGGTCGAGCGGCAAAAGATTTATGCTCTCGGCGCAACAATCTTGTTTTTCAGCTGCAGGGCAGCGATGTAGCGGCTTCGCCAGGCGGGGTCCTCCGGCGTCAGCAAAGTCAGCCTGTCGCGCGCGCGCGTGGCGGCCACATAGAAACGATTTTCCTCTTCCAGCGGGTCGGTCTTGCTGCGTGGGAATTCATCGACGGCCAGGTAAGGCAAGATGACATGGTTATATTCCAGGCCCTTGATCTGATCGATGCAGGCGATCACCAGCTTGGCCTTGCCGGTCGAGACCGTCACGGCATCTTCCATCTCGCCCAGCCAGCCGGCAAAGCCACCGAGCGCCACGCCCGCTTCGCGGCATACGGCAATGAAACCGTGCAGCGAACGGGCGACGACCCGCGCCTGGGCCGGGTCGACATAGATGCGGCGCGCCGTCTGTTCCAGCTGCATCAGGCCAAAGATGTGCTGCAGGGCATCCCCCGCCAAAGCGTCCGCTGGCAAGGCGCGCAAGTAATCGACGGCGGCCAGGGTCAGCGCCGCCTTGTCCTGGTTGTGCGACTTGGCCAGCTGGTTGGTCAAAAAACCTTCCAGCAAGTCCGGGTAATTGGCCACGTCGGCCTTGGCTTGCTGCAATTCCGCGCGTGTAAAAGGGATTTCCGCGAAGGCCACCAGGGCTTCGAGAATCTCGCCGCGGCGCGGGCCGCTCCTGATCGCATGTAAATCCTTGCGGGCGATGGCAACCATGCCGCGCAGCATCAGTACTTCCAGGCTCAGCAAATAGCTGTTCATGTCCACCAGGCCATACGCGATGCCGCTCTGGAACAGGGCCGTTTCCACGCGGATGGCCTGGTCGCGGTCGCGCAGCAAGATGGCCGTGGTGCCCGCATGCGCGTGTTCGAGGGCGGCGATCAGCTGCGCGCTGCACGCCTGCGGCTGCGCATGGTCGTACTCGAGCACGTCGATATGGGTGGCGCGCGACAGTGCCGACACGCTGGCCTTGTTCTTCAGCACACCGACTGCCTGCGCCAGCTGCGGGCCGTAGCGGTAAGAGGCCGTCAGCGGCAGGCGCTGCAAGGCGGGGAATTCCTGCTCGAAGCGCTGGCGCAAAAAGCGGTGATCGGCGCCCGACCACGTATAAATCACTTGATCCTTGTCGCCGGCGCCACAGAAAAATGCGTTGCCGCGGCGTATCAGCATGGTCAGCAGGCGGAACGACGCTTCGTTCAAATCGTGCAATTCATCGGCCACGATGATCTGGAAGGCCGGCAATTGCTGGCGCAGCGGTTCGTCGCCGTCGAGCATACGCACCAGGTCATAGGTGGCGTCGAACGGGGCGCGGAACTGGATATCGCCCGTGTCGGCGCCGCGCAAGCCTTCGTATTCGCGCAGCCACAGATAATGCGTGCGCGACATGCCCAGCATTTCCAGATTGTCGTCCAGCGAGTTGCTCTCGAAGTCGGGATGCTGAAAATCCATGCGCGCCTTGGTGCGCAATTGCAGTTTCAAAAACTCGGCGATGGCCCCGTTGGTCGTATTGATTTCCAGCGGATAGCGGTGAGCGTATTTCTCGGACACCACTTCCAGTGCTTCCCAGGCCACGGGGCGCAGCTCTTCATCGCTGCGCATGATTGCTACCTGCATGTTTTCCAGCTGCAGCAGCACCTTGGCGGCAAACGCATCGAAGGTATCGACGCTCAGGCGCTTGACGACGCCCAGCGGCACGCCCACTTCCAGCAAGCGCTGGCGCAGCGCCACGCGCGCCGCTTCCGTGAAAACGAGGGCCAGCATGCGCTCGGGCGCGCGGCCACGGTGCAAGGCCTCGGCCAGGCGCAGGGCCAGGGTCGTCGTCTTGGCCGCGCCGGCATTGGCGTCGATCAAGACCACTTTCTTTTGCGCCGTCTGGATGGCAAGCTGCTCCGGCGTGGGCGTGATGCGTTTGGGAATGAACTGCGGGGCGTTATCTGTACTCAAGGGTATCCTGAAATGATGTCTGTTCTCGGCGCGCTACCAGGCGCAAGTGCGCAGGCCGGCGAAGATGTCGCCCCGTTCGGGCGCGTGGAAGGCGCGCATGCGGGCCGAATGCAGGCGCAGCGGCGTGGCGAAGGCGGCGCCGCGCAGCACCTGGTGCTGCATGAAATACGGCGCCGAATACTCGCGCCAGGCATCGGGCGCAAAGCCCGGATACGGCTCGAACGGTGTCGCCGTCCACTCCCACACCTGGCCCCAATGAAAGCGCGGATGGCCGGACAGCGCAGCATACTCCCATTCCGCCTCGGTCGCCAGGCGGCGCCCCGCCCAGGCGCAGTAGGCTTGCGCTTCATACAGATTGATGTGGCGCACGGCTTCATTCGGCGGCAAGGTCGTGCGCTGGCCGAAACGCATGGTGCGCCACTGCGTCGCTTCGCGCAGCCAGTACAAAGGCGACGAGCGCTCCTGCTGCATCAGCCAGGCGCTGCCGGCTGCGCTCCAGAACTGGCGGTTCTGGTAACCGCCGTCGGCGACGAAATCGGCAAACTGGGCGTTCGATACGGCGCAAGCATCGATGGAAAACGGCGCCACGTAACAGCCATGGGGCGGCGATTCATTATCGAAGGCAAACCCGGCCCCGCGCGGCGAGCCCAGTTCGATGGTTCCACCAGGAAACGCAATCGCCCCCGCCCCGGGCGGCAAGGCCGGGCTGGCAGCCAGGGATTCCGGGGCTTCCAGGCCCAGCCATTGCAAGCCGGCCAGCATTTCCTCGCCACACAAGTCTTCCTGCGCCAGCGCCAGCCGGTACGGCGCCAGGGCGCTGTCGACGTTGGGTTCGCGCGAGAGTTTATCGAGCACCCGGTCGAGCACTTCGCGGCAATACGTTTTCACGGCGCCCGGACTGGGCAGTTCCAGCTTCCAGCGCGCACGGTGCTGCAGCATATTGGCGTCGAACAGATCGTCGCCGCGCGTCAGCAGGGAATTGTAGATGGCGTCGGCCGGATGGCTGGACGCGGCTTCGCGCAGGATGAACCACTCGGCGAACCAGGCGATATGCGCGAGCTGCCATAACGGTGGATTGAGGCGCGGATGGCGGGGCAGGCCCGCCACCACGTCCAGGCCGGCACTGACATAGCAGTCGAACAGGGAAAGCGTGTCCTGGCGTGCAGCCTGCAGCGACTGGGCCAGTTGCTGCGCGCCGGCGTGGCGAAAAGAGGCGTTGATTAAAGTCATGGCCTGATTGTAACGACTTATGCCAACATTGCACCAGCCGCAGGGGGGAACTATCGCCCCCTGCGCACTACTTGACCAGCAACTCGCCCTGCAGCGGCGTGACGACGGACTTGGGCATGCTGACGATAAAACTGCTGCCCTTGTCGGCCACGGACTGGATGGCCAACGTGCCGCCGTGGCGCAACAGCACGTGCTTGACGATGGCCAGGCCCAGGCCCGTGCCCTGGGTTTCGCGCGAACGGCTCTTGTCGACGCGGTAGAAACGTTCCGTCAGGCGCGAAATATGTTCCTGGCTGATGCCGATGCCCGTGTCTTGCGCGATGAATTGCGGTCCGGCCGGGCCATCCTGCCAGCGCAGGGCGATGCTGCCGCCGGCCGGCGTATAGCGCACGGCGTTTGACGCCAGGTTGCCGAACGCGCTATACAACTCGTCGTAACTGCCCAGCACGTCGGGACCGTTGCATTCCATCTTGATCTCGTGCTTGCCGGCAGATAATCCCTTGGCATCGCGCAAGACCTGCTGCATGAGCTTTTTGATATCCACCGGCTCGGGGCGCAGCGGGTAGTCGACCGATTCCAGGCGCGACAGGGTCAGCATGTCCTCGATCAGATGCTGCATGCGGTGACCCTGTTCCGTCATCAGCTTGAGGTGAGCGGCGCGCGTGGTGGCATCGAGGTCCAGCTCGGCGGAAGCGATTTCCAGGAAGCCCACGATGACGGTGAGCGGCGTGCGCAGTTCGTGCGAGGCGTTGGCGATGAAGTCGCGGCGCATCATTTCGATGCGTTCCGTCTCCGTCACATCGTGCGTGACGAGGATCTGGCGGCGGTTCTCGAACGGGATGATTTGCACGATCAGCTTGCGGTTGCGGAAAGTGATCGTCAGCGGCTGGTCGTAGCGGCCCAGGATGATGTAATCCATGAACTCGGGGCTGCGGATCAGGTTGGTGACGCGCATGCCCTTGTCGCGTTCGTGCGTCAGCCCCAGGTGTTTCTCGGCGGCCGGGTTGCACCATTCGAGGAACAGCACATCGTCCATGATGACGACACCATCGGGCAGCAGATGCATGGCCTGGCGGAAACGCGCCAACCATTCCGTCAGCTCGGCTTGGTTTTTCTCGTCGTCGCGGCGCATGCGGTACAGGCGCGCGAAGATGCTGGTCCAGGCGCCCCAGCCGTCGGGCAGCTTGGCACTTTGCGGATTGTCCAGCCAGTTACTCAGCTGGAACAGATATGACAGCTGCACGAACACCATCATGGCCATCAGCACAAAGGCGATGCCCAGCGCATACGTGGCGCCAAACAGATACCAGACGATGGACACGCCCAGTAGCGCCAGCACCATGCGCAAGGCGGCCGGTACCCAGAACAGCAATTTCGGATTCATAAGAGACAGGCTTTATTTTTCAGACAACATGTAGCCGACGCTGCGCACTGTCTTGATCAGGCTTTCCGCCTCTTTCAAGGCTTTGCGCAAGCGCAATACGTGGACATCGACCGTGCGTTCCTCGATCACCACATGGTCGCCCCACACTTTGTCGAGCAGCTGGCTGCGCGAAAAAACGCGCTCCGGATGGGCCAGCAGGAATTTCAGCAGCTTGTATTCGGCATGGCCGATATCGATCTTCTGTTCATCCATCATCACGGTGCAGCTGACGGGGTCCAGGGCTACGTTGCCGGCGCGCATAGGCGCCTGCGCGTGTTCGGGACTCTTGCGTCGCAACAGCGCTTTGGCGCGCGCCAGCAACTCGCGCGGCGAGAACGGCTTGGTGACGTAATCGTCGGCCCCGCTGTTCAGGCCGGCCAGCTTGTCTTCTTCCATGCTCTTGGCGGTGAGCATGATGACGGGGATGGCGGCGAAATTGCGGTCGGCGCGGATGCGCGACAGCAGGCGCAAGCCCGTCTGGTCCGGCAGCATCCAGTCCAGCAGGATCAGGTGCGGCGTGCGGTGCTGGATGAATTCCCAGGCATCGGCAACGTTTTGTACGGAACAGCAATTCCAGCCGGATTCGCGCAGCGAATAGGTCACCAGTTCAACGATGGCCGGCTCATCTTCAACAATCAATACCGTGGTTTTATCAGATGCCATAAAGCTTACTCAGGGAGCTCCTCGGAAATGGCGGGAGCCGCCACCTTGGTGTGGCGGATATCCTTGCCTTCAACCACGTAAATCACGTATTCGGCGATGTTTTTCGCATGGTCGCCGATCCGTTCGATGGCCTTGGCCACCCACAGGGTATCGAGCGCCGCCGAAATCGTGCGCGGGTCTTCCATCATAAAGGTAATCAAGTTGCGCATGATAGACCGAAACTCATGGTCGATGATGGCATCTTGTGCGATTAATTGTAAGGCCTGCTTGCCATCGTTGCGCGCGAATGCGTCGAGCGCGTCGTGCAGCATGTCGGTGGCCGTGTTGGCAATGCCGCGCACCATCTCGTAATGGTTGACGACGCCGTTGCCCCGCTTGTGCAGATTCTTCGCCACGCGGGCGATTTTGGTCGCCTCGTCGCCTACGCGTTCGAGGTCGGTAATCACCTTGATGGTGGCCATGATGGTGCGCAAATCGTTGGCGGCCGGCTGGCGGCGCACGATCAAATGACTGCAGGCGTCGTCGAGCGACACTTCCAGCTGGTTGACGACGTCGTCTTCGCGCATCACGCGGTCGGCGCGTTCCGGATTGCCGATGCGAAAGCACGTCATCGCGTCGAGGAACTGGGTCTCAACGATGCCGCCCATCAGCAGCACTTTCGAGCGGATTGCTTCGAGTTCGTTGTCGTATTGCTTGGATGAATGTTCGCCTAACATGCTGTCTCTCCGTATTCAGTTGTCTTGTATGTCGTTATTCTGGGCGGATCAGCCGAAGCGACCCGTGATGTAATCCTGCGTTTCCTTGCGGGCCGGATTCATGAAGATCTGGTCCGTTTCGCCGAATTCCACCAGTTCGCCCAGGTACATGTACGCCGTGTAGTCGGAGCAGCGCGCCGCCTGCTGCATATTGTGCGTCACGATGGCGATCGTGTAATCCTGTTTCAGTTCGCTGATCAGCTCTTCCACTTTCGAGGTCGAGATCGGGTCCAGCGCCGAGGTCGGCTCATCGAGCAGCAGCACGTCCGGTTTCACGGCCACGCCGCGTGCGATGCACAGGCGCTGCTGCTGGCCGCCCGACAGCGACAGGCCGCTCTTGTTCAGCTTATCCTTGACTTCGCCCCACAGCGCGGCCTTTTTCAGGGCCCACTCGACGCGCTCATCCATCTCGCCTTTCGACAGGTCTTCATACAGGCGCACGCCGAAGGCGATGTTGTCGTAGACGGACATGGGGAACGGCGTCGGCTTCTGAAACACCATGCCGACCTTGGCGCGCAGCATGTTGACGTCCTGGTCCGCGTCGAGCACGTTGCGGCCGCGGTACAGGATGGAGCCTTCCGCGCGCTGGCCCGGATACAGGTCGTACATACGGTTCAGGGTGCGCAGCAGGGTCGACTTGCCGCAACCGGACGGGCCGATGAAGGCCGTGACCTTCTTTTCGTGGATGTCCAGGTTGACGTTATGCAAGCTTTGCGTTTTGCCGTAAAAAAAGTTCAGGCCCGAAATCTCGATGGTTTTTTTCTTTGGTGCCAGGTCTTGTGCTGGATTCATTTGCGTATTCATATGGGTTCGCTTCGCTCGGTATCTGTTTAATTAGGGACTTTTTGGCTGAACACGGTGCGCGACAGGATATTCAAGGCCAGCACGCTGAAGGTGATCAGCAGTGCGCCGCCCCAGGCCAGCGAGCGCCAGTTGTCGTACGGGCTCATCGCGAACGAGGCGATGACGGACGGCAAGTTGGCCATCGGCGCATTCATGTTGAAGCTTTGGAACTGGTTATTCAGGGCCGTGAACAGCAGCGGCGCCGTTTCGCCGGCGATGCGGGCCAATGCCAGCAGAACACCGGTGATGACGCCGGCCTTGACGGCGCGCAAGCGCACCAGGGTGGCGACTTTCCAGCGCGGCGCGCCGAGGGCAAACGCGGCTTCCAGCAGGCTGTTCGGTACCAGGCGCAGCATATTGTCCGTCGTGCGCACCACCACCGGCACGGCGATCAGCGACAGCGCGATGGCGCCCGCGTAACCGGAGAAGTGTTTTACATGGGCCACGTACAGTGCATACACGAACAGGCCGATGACGATCGATGGCGCCGACAGCATGATGTCCGTCACAAAGCGCGTCACTTGCGCAAACTTGTTTTCTTCGCCGTATTCGGCCAGGTAAATGCCCGCCAGGATGCCGATCGGGGTGCTGACGACAGTCGCCAGGCCCACCATCAGGGCGCTGCCGACGATGGCATTGATCAGTCCGCCGCCTTCGCTGCCGGGGGCTGGCGTGGTTTGCGTGAACATGTCGATGGACAGCGCGCCGAAACCCTTGATCACCAGCGTGAACAAGATCCACACCAGCACGGCCAGGCCCAGGGCCATGGCCGCCACCGACAGGGCGATGCCGAGGCGGTGCATCAGCAGGCGCTTGCGGTAGACAGGATTCATGGCCGGCTTGGCCGGAACGTCGTGGGTGCTAACTTGGCTGAGCTGGCTCATTTCGTGCCTTCCTTGCGGGACATGCCTGCCAGCATCAGCTTGGCGGCGGATAAGACGATAAAGGTGATGACAAACAGGATCAGCGCCAGCGAGAACAGCGAAGCGACGTGCAGCTCGGATTGCGCTTCGCCGAATTCATTGGCCAGCAGCGAGGTGATGCTGTTACCGGCGGCAAACAGCGACCACGACAGCTTATTCGCGTTACCGATGACGAAGGTCACGGCCATGGTTTCACCGAGTGCACGGCCCAGGCCCAGCATGACGCCGCCGACGACGCCGGTCTTGGTGTACGGCAAGACGATCTTGCGCACCACTTCCCAGCGTGTGCAGCCCAGGCCGTATGCGGATTCTTTCAGCACGGCAGGGACGATTTCAAACACGTCGCGCATCACGGAAGCGATGAAAGGGATGATCATGATGGCCAGCACCAGGCCGGCCGTCAGCAAGCCGATGCCCATCATGGGACCGCTGAACAGCTGGCCGATGACGGGCACGTTGCCCAAGGTGGCTTTCAGGATGGGCTGGACGTGGTCGGCAAACAGGGGCGCAAACACGAACAGGCCCCAGATGCCGTAGATGATCGATGGCACGCCGGCCAGCAGTTCGACAGCCGTGCCCAGCGGGCGGCGCAGCCAGGCCGGGCAGATTTCCGTGAGGAACAGGGCAATGCCGAAGCTGACGGGAAAGGCGATCAGCAGGGCGATGACGGACGTCACCAGGGTGCCGATGATGGGGATCAGGGCGCCGTACTGGTCATTGACGGGGTCCCATTCTGCCGACACGATGAAATGCAGGCCGAAGGTCTTGAAGGCCGGTATCGACTCCATGATCAGCGAGATGATAATGCCGACCAGGACGATCAGCACCGACAGGGCGAACAGCATCGTCACCTTGTGGAACAAAAAATCCTGGATGCGCTGCTTGCGCATGGTGGAAAGCATTTGCGCGTGACTGATGGAATCGGTCATGGTGCCGCCTGGCATGGGGATCGTGGAGGAGGTAGATTGTGCGCTCATAATGTGCCATGTGGGTGGTACTGCAGGTATTGCTTTTTTGAAACTCTTGTTTTATTTTGCTTTTTAGCCGGGAACGCCTGCAAGGGCTTGCGGGCGGTCCTGGCTAACTCCCTGCCCCGCCGTGCTGCTGGCGGGGACAAGGATGGGTACTTATCTGGTCAATCTAGCGAATTAATAGATCGCTTTGCCCGATGCATCTTTCAAATTGGCTTTCCACGATTCCTGCACCAGTTTCACGACCGATGCTGGCATCGGCACGTAATCCAGTTCAACGGCAGCGGCGCCACCGTTCTTGTAGGCCCAGTCGAAGAATTTCAGGACTTCTTTAGCCTTGGCTGCGTCAGCCTGGACTTTGTGCATCAGGATGAACGACACGCCCGTGATCGGCCAGCTGTTCTTGCCAGCCTGGTCGGTCAGGACCACGCCGAAGCCCGGGGTTTGCGTCCAAGGTGCCGAAGCGGCTGCTGCCTTGAAGTTTTCGTCGTCAGGCTGCAGGAAGTGGCCGTCCTTGTTTTGCAGCTGGGTGTGCGACATCTTGTTTTTCTTGGCGTAAGCCCACTCGACGTAGCCGATCGAACCCTTGATACGCTGCACGTTGGCGGCGACGCCTTCGTTACCCTTGCCGCCCACGCCCACGGCCCATTTCACAGCCGAGCCGGCGCCGATTTTCGATTTGAATTCCGGGTTGGTTTTCGACAGGAAGTCGGTGAACAGGAAGGACGTGCCCGAACCGTCGGCGCGGTGCACCACGGTGATTTCCGTGTCCGGCAGCTTGACGCCACTGTTCAGTGCGGCGATTTCAGGCGCGCTCCACTTGGTGATCTTGCCCAGGTAGATGTCGCCAACGACTTTACCCGTCATTTTCAGCTGGCCTGGGGTTACGCCGTCCAGGTTGACGATGGTGACCACGCCGCCCATGATGGCCGGAAACTGCATCAGGCCCGCTTCTTCCAGCTCTTCTGCCTTCAAAGGCATGTCCGAGGCGCCGAATTCAACAGTCTTAGCCTTGATTTGCTTGATACCGGCGCCGGAACCGACGGACTGGTAGTTCAGGCCGTTGCCGGTATTGGCTTTGTAAGTCTCGGCCCATTTGGCGTAGATCGGGTACGGGAAGGTAGCACCAGCACCTGTCATATCTGCCGCCATGACGGAAGCGGAAGAAAATGCCATCGCTGCCGAAGCACCCACGACGATAAATTTGAACATTTGCTTCATTTGCATATCAAGTCCTCAGGGTTGTTAGGGCTCAAAGTCCCGGTTGAATGCTGCGCAGTCTAGCAAGCGAATATGACAGCTTTATGACATGCGAAAAATTTCATGAAATATTTGCCTACGCCCGGGAAAGTGCCATTTTCGGCATGAAAAATGACAGAATGGGCGACACTTTATGACAGCTCATGTCACGCTGACGTCATATTTCATGATTACACTCACTGCGCGTCATACATGTTGAAATACGGCTAGAATTAACTATCTGCAAAGACAAAAGAATATGAAACCTGAACTGCACATGGAAGTGACCAAATCGGGCATCCTGCTTGACCGCGAACTGTCGCAACTGACTTTCAACCGGCGCGTGATGGCCCAGGCGGAAGACCCGAACATTCCGCTGCTCGAGCGCCTGCGCTACCTGTGCATCGTCAGCAGTAACATGGATGAGTTCTTCGAGGTGCGCGTGGCCAGCCTGCTGGCGGCCGGCAGCATCGGCGGTACACTGGCGGGCCACCCTGCCCTGGCGGCCAACCTGGAGCGCATCGGCAAGGAATGCCATGCGCTGGTGGAACGCCAGTACGAGATATTAAATAGCGAAGTCTTGCCGGCCCTGCGCGAAGCGGGCGTGCATTTGCTACGCGACAGCGACCGCAACGAGGCGCAGCGCGCGTGGGTGAAGCAGTATTTCGACCGCGAAGTGCGCCCCCTGCTGACACCGATCGGCCTGGACCCGGCCCACCCGTTCCCGCAGGTGGTGAATAAAAGTCTCAATTTCATCGTTTCGCTGAGCGGCAAGGATGCGTTCGGACGCGGCACGGCGATCGCCATCGTCAAGGCGCCCCGTGTCTTGCCGCGCGTCATCAAGCTGCCGGACGACATTTCCGGCGACGGCGTGTCCTTCTGTTTATTATCCTCCGTCATCCATGCGCACATTTCGGACCTGTTCGCCGGGCGTGAGGTGATTGCCTATTCACAATTCCGGGTCACGCGCGACAGCGACCTGTGGGTCGACGAGGACGAAGTCAAGAATCTGCGCCAGGCGCTGAAGGGCGAACTGGTGGGGCGCCAGTTCGGCACCTCCGTGCGCCTGGAAGTGGCGCGCAATTGTCCGCCGGAACTGTCGCAGTTCCTGCTCGACCAGTTCAATCTGGATCAAAGCCGCCTCTACCGCGTCAACGGCCCCGTGAACCTGGTGCGCCTGTCGGAAATGATCGACCACGTCAAGCAGCCCGAGCTGCGCTTCCCGCCCTTCTTCCCGGGCCTAGCGCACAAAGCCATCGGCAACGACATCTTCGCCGCGCTGAACAAGCACGACATCCTGCTGCACCATCCCTACCAGTCGTTCCAGACGGTGATCGACTTCATCCGCAGCGCCGCCTACGATCCATCCGTCGTCGCCATCAAGCAGACGATCTACCGCACGGGCATGAATTCGGACCTGATGGAGTCCCTCATCACGGCGGCGAAGATGGGCAAGGAAGTGACCGTCATCGTGGAATTGATGGCGCGTTTCGACGAAGAAGCCAATATCAACTGGGCCGACAAGCTGGAACAGGCGGGTGCGCAAGTCGTGTATGGCGTGGTGGGCCTGAAAACCCACGCCAAGGTGGCGCTCGTCATCCGCCGCGAGGAAGGCGCACTGCGCTTCTACGCCCACCTGGGCACCGGCAACTACCATCCCACCACCACCAAGCTGTACACGGATTTTGGTTTACTGACGGCCAACCAGGACCTGGCCGTGGAAGTGAACGAAGTGTTCATCCACCTGACCAGCCTGACCAAGCCGCACAACCTGAACCATTTGTGGCTGGCGCCGTTCGGCCTGCAAAGCGAGATCATCAAGGCCATCCGCAACGAGGCGAAGATCGCCCGCTCCGGCCGGCGCGGACGCATCATCGTGAAAGTCAATGCGCTGGTCGATGAATCCGTGATCCGCGCCCTGTATGCGGCCTCGACCGATGGCGTGAAGATCGACCTGATCGTGCGCGGCGCCTGCACCCTGAAGCCGGGCGTGCCTGGCCTGTCGGAAAACATCAAGGTGCGCTCCGTGATTGGCCGTTTCCTTGAACACAGCCGCATTTACTACTTCCGCAACGACCTGGCGCACGATGTTTACCTGGCCAGTGCCGACTGGATGAGCCGCAATCTGTTCCGCAGGGTGGAAGTGGCCTTCCCCGTGCTGGACCGGGCGTTGAAGCGGCGCGTGATCGCCGAGGGCCTCAATCCCTATTTGAAGGATAATACGAATGCATGGGAACTGGAGCCAACGGGCCATTACGCGCGCCGCAAGCCGCGCGGCAAGCAAACGCCGTTCAGCGCCCAGCAATACCTGATGCACACACTGGGCACGCCGGGCGCGGAGGTCGGCGAATAGGCAATTCCACACACAGGAGCACAGCATGGATCTTATCTTGTGGCGACACGCAGAAGCCGAGCCGGGCCTGCCCGACCTCGAACGCGCCCTGACCATCAAAGGCCAGAAACAGGCGCGCCGCATGGGCGAATGGCTGGCCTCGCAACTACCGGAAAATTGCCGCATCCTCGTCAGCCCCGCCCTGCGCACCCTGCAAACGGCGGAAGCGCTGGGGCGCAAGTTCAAGCTGATGCCGGAACTGGCACCGGGCGCCGAGGCGGAAGACATCCTCAAGGCGGCCAACTGGCCAGCCGGCAAGGAAAGCGTGCTCATCGTCGGCCACCAGCCCACACTGGGCCAGGCGGCCGCCTTGCTGCTGACGGGTGAGGAGCAGGAATGGGAAATGCGCAAGGCCAGCGCGTGGTGGTTCTCGCAACGCGAACTTGGCGACCCGATCAGCGTCTATTTGAAGGCCGTGATGGCGCATGATTTGGTGGTGAAATAACGGTAGTCAAGCAGGGAAATGCGCAAGGCCAGCGCAGGAATGGACAGGTTCTCCCAGCGCGATCCGGGTGACCCGATCAGCGTCTATTTGAAGGCCGTAATGGCGCATGATTTGGTAGTGAAATGAGGGTGGTGAAATAAGGTAAATACACAAAAAGTGCGCTGGGACAAATACTGGCAGAAATTACAACTCGGCAGCCTTGTAAAGCGCTGCCGATCTGCTAGAGTTTAATTGCATCAACTACGTGCAAGAGCCTTGCTCCGGCACATTGAGCAACCCAGCGGACGGCCGTCCAACGGCGGCTGAAAGACCATGTTAATCACCTTCCTCGTTTTTCTCTTCATCGCCATCTTCGCCGCCATCATCGGCTTCGTCGCCTTTGAACTGATCGAAGAAATGCGCGGCAGTCACCACAAGCTGATGGACCGCTACCACGAGTAGTGTTCACCTCGGCACTATCGCATGGCGCCAGTGACGGCATATCCCCGTCCCTCGCGCCATCCTTGTTTTTACACTCCCGTCTTGAACTTCGTATAAATGCGCGTCATCAAGCGGCGAATATCGGCCGTGGTCGCTTCTGGCGCCGCCATGCGCTGCTTGTCGGCATCCGACAGGAAGATGGCCTTGTTCTCGCCGATATCCTTGCGTACATACTTGATGCTGGCCGGATTCGGATTCGCGTAAAACACCTTGTTGCTCAGGCTGGCATGCACTTGCGGACGCAAAATGTAGTTGATGAACAGGTGCGCATTGTTCGGATGGGGCGCGTCGGCGGGGACGGCCATGGTATCGAACATCAGGGCGGCCGTCTTCGGCACCAGCACCTGGATCACATTGCCGTTTTTCGCATCAATGGCGCGCTGGCGCGCGATATTGATGTCGCCCGACCAGCCCAGCGCGACGCAAACGGAACCGTTGGCCATGTCGTTGATGTAGCCTGAGGAACTGAACAGGGTTACGTAGGGACGGATCGCTTGCAGCACCTTGCCCGCGTCCTGGTAGTCGCCAGCCGTTTTCGAGTACGCGGGCTTGCCCAGGTATTGCAGGGCGGCCGGCAGCACTTCGGACGGCGAGTCGAGGAAAGACACGCCGCACGATTTCAGCTTGGCCGCGTATTTCGGGTCAAAGATCAAGTCCCAGGCGTTGTCTGGCATGGGCATGCCGCCCAGCGCGGCCTTGACCTTGTTGACGTTGATGCCCACCGTCGTGTAGCCCCACAGCCAGTCGACCAGGTAATCGTTGTTCGGGTCGATCTTCGACAACTTGGCCTGCAAGTTCTGGTCCAGATTGCCCAGGTTCGTCAGCTTGCTCTTGTCGAGTTTGCGCAGCAGACCCGCATCGATCTGCAGGCGCGCCCACTGGGCCGTCGGCACCACGATATCGTAGCCGGACTTGCCCGCCACCAGTTTCGCATTGAGGATTTCGTTATTGTCGAAAACGTCGTAGCGTACCTTGATGCCCGTTTCCTTCTCAAAATTCTTGATCGTATCGTCGCCGATATAGTCCGACCAGTTATAGATGTTCAGGACCTTCTCTTCCTGAGCGTGGGCAGGCAATGCCAGCACGGCCGCCGCCAAGGTCAATCCCACTCCAATGCGCCGCCCTGCTTGCCATGTGTTTGCCATCGTACCGCCTCCAGAAGAATCAGAAAATAGTGACGATGATAGCAAGAAGGGCGGCATCAGGTCTAGCCTGATACCGCCCTGTCAGACGTCGCAAATCGTCCTCACTGCAAATACCGTAAAACTGGGGGCAGACCCGACGAGGGAAGCTATCCCAATGGGATGGCTTCCAATCCCGCAGGGACTGACCTGCCAGCATTACACCTTGTCCAGCCCCACTTGCGCACCCGAAAACACCAGGTTGCCGTTCTGGGCGTCGATGCGGATCTCGTCTTTCGGACCGAACTTGCCTTCCAGGATCAGCTTCGACAGCGGATTTTCGATCTGCTGCTGGATCGCCCGCTTCAACGGACGTGCGCCATACACCGGGTCGTAGCCCGCTTCGGCGATTTGCTGCAAGGCCGCGTCGGTCAAGCTCAGCTGCATGTCCATGCGCGCCAGGCGTTCTTCGAGAATCTTCAGCTGGATCTTCGCGATGGCGCCGATGTTTTTCTCGTCGAGGCCGTGGAACACGACGATTTCGTCGATGCGGTTGACGAATTCGGGACGGAAGTGCGAACGCACCTCGGCCATCACGGCCAGCTTCACGACACCGGGATCATCGCTTTCCATGGCCTGGATTTTATGCGAACCCAGGTTAGAGGTCATGATGATGACGGTATTCTTGAAGTCCACCGTGCGGCCCTGGCCATCCGTCATGCGTCCGTCGTCGAGCACTTGCAGCAGCACGTTGAAGACGTCGGCATGTGCCTTTTCCACTTCGTCGAGCAAAATCACGCTGTACGGCTTGCGGCGCACGGCTTCCGTCAGGTAACCGCCTTCGTCGTAACCCACATAGCCCGGTGGCGCGCCGATCAAACGGGCCACGGAATGCTTCTCCATGAACTCGCTCATGTCGATGCGGATCATCGATTCTTCCGTATCGAACAGGAAGGTCGCCAGCGCCTTGCTCAGCTCGGTTTTACCCACGCCCGTCGGTCCCAGGAACATGAAGGAACCATAGGGACGGTTCGGGTCGGAGAGGCCGGCGCGCGAGCGGCGGATGGCGTCAGCCACGGCCGTGATCGCTTCATCCTGGCCTACGACGCGCTCATGCAGCTTCTCTTCGATATGCAGCAGCTTGTCGCGCTCGCCCTGCATCATGCGCGACACGGGGATGCCCGTCGCGCGCGACACCACTTCGGCGATTTCCTCGGCGCCCACTTCCGTGCGCAGCAGTTTCGGCTGGTCGGGATCGTGTTTCGGGATGCCGCTGTCGGCCTGCTTGAGCTGGGCTTCCAGCTGCGGCAGCTTGCCATACTGCAGCTCCGACACTTTCTGCCAGTTGCTCTCGCGCGTCGCCTGCTCCATTTGCAGCTTGACGTTCTCGATCTCTTCCTTGATGTGCGTGCTGCCTTGCACCACGGCTTTTTCCGCCTTCAGGATTTCCTCGAAGTCGTTGTACTCGCGCTGCAGCTTGACGATCTCTTCCTCGATCAGGCCCAGACGACGCAACGATGCTTCGTCTTTCTCCTTCTTGACGGCTTCGCGTTCGATCTTCAGCTGGATCAAGCGGCGTTCCAGCTTGTCCATCACTTCCGGCTTCGAATCGATCTCGATCTTGATCTTCGCCGCCGCTTCATCGATCAGGTCGATCGCCTTGTCGGGCAGGAAACGGTCCGTGATGTAGCGGTGCGACAGCTCGGCGGCGGCGATGATGGCCGCGTCCGTGATTTCCACCTTGTGGTGCAGCGCGTATTTATCCTGCAAGCCGCGCAGGATGGCGATCGTCGCTTCCACGGTCGGCTCGTCGACCAGCACTTTCTGGAAGCGGCGTTCCAGCGCGGCATCCTTCTCGATGTACTTGCGGTACTCGTCGAGGGTGGTCGCGCCCACGCAATGGAGTTCGCCGCGCGCCAGCGCCGGTTTGAGCATATTGCCGGCGTCCATCGCGCCGTCGGCCTTGCCCGCGCCCACCATGGTGTGCATCTCGTCGATGAAGACGATGGTTTGCCCCTCGTCCATGGCCAGTTCCTTCAGCACGGACTTCAGGCGCTCTTCGAATTCGCCGCGGAACTTGGCACCGGCAACCAGGGCGGCCATGTCCAGCGCCAGCACGCGCTTGCCTTTCAGCGATTCCGGCACTTCGCCATTGACGATGCGCTGCGCCAGGCCTTCGACGATGGCCGTCTTGCCCACGCCCGGTTCGCCGATCAGCACGGGATTGTTCTTGCTGCGGCGCTGCAGGATCTGGATGGTGCGGCGGATTTCATCGTCGCGCCCGATCACAGGGTCGAGCTTGCCCTTGCGTGCCCGCTCCGTCAGGTCCAAGGTGTATTTTTTCAAGGCTTCGCGCTGGCCTTCGGCCTCTTGCGAGTCGACCTTGTTACCGCCGCGCACGGCGTCGATGGCCGCTTCCAGGGCCTTGCGGGTCAGGCCGTTTTCGCGCGCCAGCTTGCCGCAGTCGGACTTGTCGTCCGTCATGGCCAGCAAGACCATTTCGCTGGACACGAACTGGTCGCCCGCCTTTTGCGACTCCTTGTCGGCCAGGTTCAGCAAGGCCACGAATTCGCGGCTGACCTGCACGTCGCCGCCCGTGCCCGACACCTTCGGCAAGCGTTCGATCGAGGCGCCCAAAGCCTTGGACAGGCCGCCCACGTTGACGCCGGCCCGCTGCAACAGCGAACGGGCGCCGCCGTCGTCCTGGTTCAACAGGGCCGTCAGCAGGTGGACTGGTTCGATATAGGGGTTGTCGTTGCCCACGGCGAGGCTTTGCGCATCGGCCAGGGCTTCCTGTAATTTGGTAGTGAGTTTGTCTTGTCGCATGAAAAGCGCTCCCGGTTAATTAGTTGTTAACCAAATTGGGGTGAGGCAGTACTTTTCAAGCATACACAAAGCAGAAAACTGATGCATTCTTGCAAATGCAAGCGTGCGCGGCTGATACGCCTCAAATAGCGCTGGCTTTTGCCGTCCATTTGTCCAGCGCCGTCTCGTCGCTGTCGCGCGCATCGACCCAGCGCGCCCCTTCCGGCGTGTCTTCCTTCTTCCAGAACGGCGCTTCCGTCTTCAGGTAGTCGATGATGAATTCGCAGGCGGCGAAGGCCTCGCCCCGGTGGGCGGACGAGACGGCCACCAGCACGATCTGCTCCTGCGGCAGCAGGGGCCCTACACGATGGATCACCAGTGCGCCGGACAGGGGCCAGCGGCCCCGTGCCTGCTCGACGATGGCTTCGATGGACTTTTCCGTCATGCCCGGATAGTGCTCGAGTTCCATGGCCGCCACGTCCAGCCCTTCGTTCATGTCGCGCACCGTGCCGACAAAGCCGACGACGGCGCCCACCTTGGGGTTGCCTGCACGCAATTGTGCAATTTCTTGACTCAAGTCAAAATCGGCTTGCTGGACGCGCACGGTTGTACTCATTTGGCATGGCCTCCGATGCGGCGCAGCAGGGTTTCGATACGGCTGGCCGTGCGCGCATCGGTGGCGGCGGCAATCGCGCACAGCTGCATCAGCTGCGACACTTGCGTGAGCGGCTTCTGGCCCGATTTCAGCGACGATTGCAACACTTCCACCTGCATTTTCAAGCGGTCGCGGGCAAATTCGGCGCCGCTGTCGACGCCGGCGACGATTTCCAGGCGCAACACTTCATCGCGCAAGCGCTCCTGGTTGGCTTGCAATTGCTGCACGTAGGCGGCGCTGCCCTCGCCCAGTGCCGCCTGGGCGGCGGCAAAGCGCTGCTGCAGGCTGCGTTCATATTGCGTGTCGAGCGCTGGCAAGGCGCTCCAGCGCTGCAGCCAAGTCGCCGCATCCGCGCCGGCATCGCCTTCGACCAGGGCCGTTTCCAGGGCCTGCGTCAGGCGCAGCTTGTCGCGCAGGGCATTGGCCTGGGCCGCACCGGCGCGCTCGGCGATGGCATCCGCTTGCGCCTGCACGCCAGCTACAGCGGCCTGGTAACGCTGCTCGATCTTCGCTTCGCTGGCGCGCGGCACGGGGCCGGTGGCATTCCAGGCGGCGCGCGTGTCGCGCAGCAAGTGCTGGATAAAGGCGCTGCGGGCCTTGTCGTCGCCCTCGGGCACGACGGCCGTTTCCAGGCTGGCGCACAGCGCTTCGCGCGCATGCAGGTGTTCGCGGCGCTCGTGGTCGGCCGCGTGGGCCGTTTCCTTGCGCCTGGAGAAGATATCATCGCAGGCGGCGCGGAAGCGCTGCCACAGCGCCTGTTCCGCGCGGCGCTCCAGCGGCAGGGCTTTCGCCAGTTCCTGCCATTTGTCCTGCAAGGCTTTCAGCATGTCGACCGTGTTGCGCTCGGATGGTTTGAGCAAGCCCACTTCGACGATCAATTGTTCGCGGCGCGCCGTCTCGATCTGGCGCTGCGTATCCAGCGGCTTCGACAGGGCGTCCAGCGCGGCGCCGAACTCCGTATCCAGGCGTTTCTTTTCCTTGCGGTCGATGGTGCCCAGGCGCGTCCAGGCCTGGCGCAAACGCTGCGAGGTGGAGGCGACGTGTTTCCAGTCGGTACTCTCTTCGGCCGCCAGGGCCGCCGTTTCCGCAATCAATTCCTGGGCCTTGGCCGCATTGCCGTGGCGCTCGTCGGCCAGTTGCTTGAAATGCTGGGCCGCTGGCGCGTACGCCAGGCTGCAGGCGGCGTCGAAACGCTCCCACAGGGATTTCGGTGCGGGGCCGGACAAGGTGTCGAGCGACTTCCAGCGCTCGCGCAGGCTGCCCACTTTCTTGGCCAGCTCGGCCATTGGAAGTTCTTGCCCCGGCAATTCCTCGCCCGCCTTGACCAGTTCCTCGCGCGACACGTTGCCGCCCCAGCGCGCCCAGTCGGCCAGGCGCTTGAATTCTCCCCGCACATGGGCCAGGCGGTCCGCTTGCGCCGGCGTCAAACGACCGTGCTTGCTATCGCGCAAAGTCTTGTCATGCTCGGAAGCCACGTGCAACAAACCATCCTGCAGCGCCGCTTCCATGGCGTCGAGCACCTTGAAAAACTGTTCCGTCGCTTCTTTCGACACGGCCGCGTGCTCCTGGCGCGGCTTGCGCAGTACAGGTACAGGTCCAGGCTCGGCATGGGCCGGTGCGGCCTCTGTTTCCGCCGTCTGCACGGGCGCCGGGGCGCTGGCCAGCAGGGCCGCAAATTGCTGCTGCAGGCTGTCGGACAAACTGGATTCAGGCAGGCGCGGCAGGGCTTGCCACGCGCGTTTCAGGGTATCCACGTCGAGGTTGGCGGCGTCCTGCGTCTGCCATTCGGTCAGCGCGGCCTGGCGCGCGTCGAACACGGCCTGGTGCTGCTGCAGCGCTTGCAAGGCGGACTGCGCCTGTTCGCGCGCCTGGATGAAATCGCTTTCCAGGTGTTTCGGCAGCGAACCACGTTCGGGCGATTGCGCATGTTGCGCATGCTGCACATCCAGGCGGGCCAGCGCCTGCGCCAATTCCCCGGCGGACTGGCCACTGCTGGCCAGCGCGCGCGCGGCGGCGACGGCGTCGATCACGGCGCGCTGCAATACCACTTGCGCTTCCAGGCGGGCGGCCAGCGCGGCACGCGCGGCGGCAAAGGCGGTCGCCAGCTCGGGCGTGGCCTTGATGACTTGCCATTGGCGGTCCAGCTCGGCTACCTGATTGGGACTGAGCTTGTCATCCTTCAACAGACGCTGGGCCGTATCTATGCTGGCCTGGGCGCGCTGGGTTTCCGCCGCCTGATGGCGGATCAGGTCGATGCGACCCTGCATCAGCTTGGCGACGCGGCGGTCCGTGTTGCGCATGGCCTGGTGGACTTTTTCCAACAGGGGCAAGGCATGGACGTGTTCAGCCGCGATCAGGCGGGCATCGGCAAATTCGCTGGAAACAATAAATTCAAAGGCGGCGGCTTCGTCGCCTGCCACGGCGTGAGCACGCGCAACCTGTTCGGCGCGGCGCGATGCGCTCTGCGCCGAGGCGGCGGCCTGTTCTGCCACGACAGGGTCTGGTGCGGAAGGCTTGCTGGCAGAACGCTTGAAAAGAAATTCGAACATGACGGGTTTCGCGTGGATCAAAACCACCATCATAACAAAGCCCGGGGTATTGCATCGGACAGGTCTGTACAAGTTACCAAATGCGTAACACAACATATCTTCCTTGCTGGCGCCAGCGCAAAATCAGCGGCGCGCAGCCGGTGCGAACGGACGGACGGGGTGGGTGCTCGCTACCCGCTCAAGCCTGCGCACGCAGCGGCTGCGGCACGACAGACAAGGCATCGTCTGCGGAGGTGCCGGCGATGCCCGCAGTTTCAGCGGCGCCAGCAGGCGTGCCCGGTGCTGGCAAAGGTACAGGCAAAACAAAGGGCAGCACTTGCGCCTTGCCACGGCGCGCTTCCTGCGCGCGCGCATCGTGGGCGAGGAACTGGTAGGCGACGGCAAACCACGCTTCGCCCACGATGACCTTGCGCGCCAGCGCGAACAGTTCGCGCTCTTCTTTTTCAAGGCGCTGCAGCAAGGCCGCGCAAAAGGTGTCGATGGCCGCGCACAGCTGCCCGGCCTGCAATTCAGAATGGTCGATGGCGGCGCCCGCGCGCTGCTGCACCACATTGATGCTTTCCAGCGCCACGTGGTTCAAGCCATTGAGCTCATTGAGCAAACCGTCGAGCAAGCCATCCGCCTGCGGTGTGGCCTGGCGGATGGCGGGCACCAGATACATCTCCACCTTGCGCCAGTAGCCGCCCTGGTAGAGCTGGTTCAGCCAGTCGCCCGTGTACTGCAGTTGCGCCAGGCTCAGCCTGGTCTGCTGGCGCAGTTGCACCTGCATGTATTTTTGAAATGCCAACAAACTCATGCGGATACTTGCCTGTTCTACCGACAGGGAAACCAATATATATGTTGCCGTAAGCATGCACTCACTCCCGAAAATGCGCTGGATGCCTGATCCTGGAAGTGAAAGTGTAAAGACTACCGACAGCGGCCGGCTTGATCCTGCACAAACCTGCGGCGAGCCACCGGCGCTTTTTTCAGGGCGCGCGCAGGCCGATATGCAGGTTGACCACCCCCGGCTCTTCCGATGGCGTGACTTCGCCGCCAAAACTTTTTACCAGCCGCTGCATGCCCTTGTTGCGCGCCATCGCCTCGCCCACCAGCGCTTCCGTGCCGCGGCTGCGGAAGTAGTCGACCAGCTTTTCAAACAGGATGTGGCCCAGGCCCTTGGCTTTCAGGGCCGAGCGCACGGCGATGGCGAAATCGGCGTGGATATTGTCCGGGTCAGCCACGGCGCGCACCACGCCCAGGGTTTCCGGCTTGCCATCCGGGCCAGTATGCGTGGCGATGAAGGCCATGGCGCGGTCGTAATCGATCTGCGTCAGGCGCGCCAGTTGCGACACGGGCAGCTCGCGCATGGAGGTAAAAAAGCGCAGGCGCACGTCGTCCGGGTCCAGCGCGTGGAACAGGTCCATATGCTGCGGCGCGTCCTCGGGGCGGATGGGGCGCAGCAAAATGGATTCCCCCATCCACGTCACGCGCTCTTCCAGCTCTTGCGGATACGGGCGGATGGCCAGGCGGTCGCTCTTCTGGCCCGGTTGCAAACGGATGCGCGCGTCGAGCGCGATCACGCCGTCGGCGTCGGCCACCAGCGGGTTGATGTCGAGTTCGGCCAGCTCGCCGATATCGGCCACCAGCTCGGCCACCTGGATCAGGGTGTAGCAGATGGCGTCGATGTCGGCCGGCGGCTGGTTGCGGTAGCCGGCCAGCAGTTTCGACACGCGCGTGCGCGCCAGCATGTCGCGCGCCAGCACCATGTTCAGCGGCGGCAGGCCGATCGAATGGTCGGCCGTCACTTCCACGGCGATGCCGCCCTGCCCCACCAGGATGACGGGGCCGAAGGCGGCGTCCGTGGTGACGCCGACGATCAGTTCATGCGATTGCGGCCGGCGCGCCATCTGCTGCACCGTGAAGCCGTCGATCAGCGCATCGGGGCGCATGCGGCGCACGCGCTTGAGCATGGCGGCAGCGGCCGCGCGCAGGATGTCGGGCGTGTCGAGGTCGAGCGCCACGCCGCCCACGTCGGATTTATGGGCGATGTCGGGCGAATGGATTTTCAGCGCCACCGGGTAGCCGATGTCCGTCGCCACGGCCAGCGCCTCTTCCACGTCGGCCGCCATGCGCGTGGTGGCCACCGGGATGCCGTAGGCGGCCAGGATTTCCTTCGAGCGGCACTCGCCCAGCACCGTCTGGCCGGCCGCCAGCGCGGCGGCGACGATTTCGCGCACGCGCGCGCGGCGCGGCGTGGCCGACATGGGCAGCTGCGCCGGCACCTGCATCAGGGTTTCCTGGTTGCGCCGGTACTGCACGATCTGCATGAAGCCATGCACGGCCTTTTCCGGCGTATCGTAGGTGGGAATGCCGGCCCGGTTGAAGACCTGGCGCGCGGGCGCCACGGTGGTGCCGCCAAGCAGGCATGACAGCACCGTGCGCGAGGTGGCCTTGATCAGCGGCGTGACGGCTTCGGCGATGTCGATCGACGAGACCATGGCCGTGGGCGCGTGCAGCAGCAGCAAGGCGTCCGCCTGCGGCTCGTCGAGCAGCGGCTTGATGGCGTCGACATAGCGCTGCACGGGCGCGTCGCCGGGCAAGCCGACGGGGTTGTCGTGCGACCAGCCCCGTGGCAGGGCCTTTTCCAGCGCGATCACGGTGTCCGGCGACAGTTCGGCCAGTTTGCCGCCGCTGCCCACCAGCGCATCGGTGGCCATCACGCCCAGGCCGCCGCCGTTGCACAAAATCGCCAGCCGCTCGCCGCGCTGCGAACGGATATGCGTGAGCGTTTCCACGGCGTCGAACAGTTCTTCGGCCGAATACACGCGCAGCATGCCGGCGCGGCGGATGGCCGCGTCGTACACGGCGTCGGAACCGGCCAGCGCGCCCGTGTGCCAGGCCGCCACGGCGGCGCCTTCCGCCTCGCGTCCCGCCTTGAGCACGATAACGGGCTTGCTGCGCGCGGCGGCGCGCGCCGCCGACATGAATTTGCGCGCCGCCTGGATGTCTTCCATGTACAGCAGAATGGCGGCCGTGTCGATGTCGCCGGCCAGGTAATCGAGCAGGTCGCCGAAATCGATGTCATAGCTGCCACCGAGCGAAATGAACTTGGAAAAACCCACGCCATGCGCGTTGGCCCAATCGAGCACGCCCGACACCAGCGCGCCCGATTGCGACACGAAGGCGATCTTGCCGCTCGTCGCGCCCAGGTGGGCAAAGCTGGCGTTCAAGCCCAGTTTCGGCACCAGCAGCCCCATGCTGTTGGGGCCGAGGATGCGCAGCAGATGCGGCTTGGCCGCTTTCAGCATGGCCAGGCGCAGCGACTGCTCGCGCACGGGATCGAGGCCGGACGTCATGACGATGGCCGCGCGCGTGCCCAGCGCGCCCAGGTCGCGGATCAGCGCCGTGATGGTGGCGGGCGGCGTGCAGATGATGGCCAGGTCCGGCGCCTTGGGCAAGTGCGCCAGCTTGCGGTAGCATTTCAGGCCCATCAGCTCGTCGTACTTGGGGTTGACGGGCCAGATATCACCTTTGTACTGCGCTCCTTGATCCCCGCCACCCAGCAGATTAGAGAGGGCGATGGCGCCCAGCTTGTGTTCGCGCGCCGTGGCGCCGATCAGGGCCACCGAGGCCGGCTTGAACAACTTGTCGAGATTACGGATACTCATGTTCTGGCCTCATGGATTGCCGGAATGGCTGCGCCAGTGTATAGGATGCGCTGCCAAAAAAACTTGACCTTGTGGCGCGTTTCGCAAAAAAACCGCGCGCGCCTACCAGCGCGAGCGGTGGCTTTCCGTCACGCCCGCCAGCTGCGCCACGATGCGCTTGGGAGATTGCGCGCTGGTGCGTACCCAGCCGCTGAAAGTGCCGATGGGCTGGATGTAGCGGCTGGCGGCGATCCCCAGGTTTTTATCTTCGCGCCGCGCCCCTTCCGGCTTGAAGTGCAGGTCCAGCAGATCGTCGTCCGTCCATACGTGCCATGGCGCCAGCGGGTTGTCGGGATTGAAGTCAAAATGCGCGCGGCCCAGCGCATACAGCTGGCCATCGAGCCAGAGCGCATTTTCATGCGCGCCGAAATAGCCGGCCTGCAGGTTGAAACCCAGGTCCAGGCTGTGCGCCGAGGCCCAGCGCCATTCCGTCTCGCGCGCCAGCAAGCCGTTTGAATAGTCGAAGCTGGCCACGCCGTCGTCCAAGCTGTAGCCCACGGCGCCGCAGCGCACGCTACCCCACAAGGGCAGGCCGCCCGACTTTTGCGTCGCATGCGCACTGCCGCCCTCTGCCACCGGCCCGATCGCCAGCAAGGTCGGCGCCACGGGCGGGCCGAACTCCGCATCGATGCCGAAATGGCCGCAATCGAGCTGCAAACGGTAGCGCTGCTGCGGCTGGGCCTCGATGGCGATCACTTGCGAGAAGAAGCGAAAACGGCTGCTGGCAGCCGCGTGCGGCGCCACCGATGCGCACAGGCCGGGGATGCCATCCTGCGAAAAGCTGGCCACGATCTTGCCCTTGTGACGGTCGAAGGCATACGCGAACGCCGTGCTGGTCCAGCCCAGGTCGACGATGGCCACGCCGCAGAACAGGGCGGGCGTGGACAGGGCCACGTAATGCCAGCGCTTGTGGTGGAACAGGCGCCAGAGGGCGCCGCGCGCGTGCGGCGGCGCCAGCGCGGCCCAGTCGAAGGCGTTCAATTGCCCCGTGTAGCGGCCAAAGCATGGCACGCCGTCAGCGTCGAGCAGCGCGGGCGGGGCCGGCGGCAGCATCATGCGGCCCGCCTTGCCGCCTGGCCCGCGTCCTGCAGGACCTGGGCCAGCTGCGCGCCGAAGGCTGCCGGCTGCGCTTGCGCAATATCAATTGCGGGACAGGCATGCCAGAGCGCCAGGCGCCGCACGGCGCCGGCCACGTCCTGCACCAGGCGGGGGCTGAGGCGCACGCCGTCTTCCAGCACCAGCGACTTGATCTCGAAACGCCCCTGCGCGCGGTGCGCCTTGGCGTCCAGGCGCCCCACCAGCGCGCCACGGCGCAAGATCGGCAGGGTGAAGTAACCATACCGGCGTTTTTCCGCCGGCGTATAGCATTCGAGCCGGTAGTCGAAATCGAACAATTCCAGCGCACGGCGCCGGTCCCACACGACGGGGTCGAACGGCGATAAAATCGTCGTCAGGGTGGGCGCCAGCTTGCCGGCGGCGGCATTGCGCGCCAGCTCCGCGTGATCCGTATGCACGTAGACGGCATCATCCCAGCCGGCCACCGCACAGCGCAGCAGCGCGCCCTCGTCCACCAGCGCCTGCAGATCGTGCGCCAGGCTGGCGCGCGCTTGTTTGGTGCGAAAATAATCGCTGATCCAGCTGGCGCGTGCCAGGCCCAGCGCCTTCACGCTGGCCAGCAGCAGGCGCCGGCGCACCTGCTCTTCGGGCGGCAGCAAACCATCGTGCCAGCCGGGCAGCACGCGCTCGGCCAGGTCGTAATAGCGCTGGAACTGATGGCGCTTGGCGATCATCAGCACGCCCGACGTAAACAGTACCTCCAGCGAGCGCTTTTCCGGCTTCCAGCTCCACCAGCCGCCCGCCTTCCCGTCCGTGCGTTCGAAGTCCGCCGAGCGCGCGGCGCCGTTGGCGCGGATGTGCTCCAGCACCGAAGCGACGGCGTCGCCCTGCTCGGCCATCCACTTGACCGAATATTTCCAGCCCATGGCGGCCGGGTCCAGCATGCGGTGGCGGTACAAGCCATAGTCTTCGATGGGCACGAAGCAGGCTTCATGCGCCCAGTATTCGAACAGCGCCCCCTCGGCCAGCAATTGCTCCAGCCACGGCTGCGGATAGTCGCCCAGCCGGCTCCACAGCACCAGATACGGGCTGCGCGCCACCACGTGGATGGTGTCGATCTGCAGCACGCCCATCTGCCGCACGGCGGCCAGTACGTCGGCCTTCACGGCTTTCTTGCGGCGCGCTTGCAGCAAACCCTGCGCGGCCAGGTGCAAGGCGCGCGCGGCAGCCAGCGATAAAGGAGGGAGGTCGGAAGGAATGGGCTCGTGTGGGCTGTGCATAGCTGAAAGATACCGCATTCCGCGTGACACTTGCACGTTTTATCGCTATTAAGAATCTCTTAAGAACTTCTGCGCATGCTCCGAAACGACATATTTTTGGGGATGCTACGTGCGAAATTGTAAATGATTCGCATTGCCTCTATGATTCCCATTACCAAATAAGACAGACCAATAATTCATCCACCCTCCAGGAGTTTGCATGTCCAACCGCACCCGCCGCGCGCACCTGCCGCGTCCCACCACCCTGGCCCTGGCCATGGCCGCCCTGTCCTGCCTGCCGGCCTACGCCCAGACGGGCACGCCTGCCAGCATGCCCGAAGTGGTGGTCTCCGCCTCCGGTTTCGAGCAGGATATCAAGCAGGCGCCGGCTTCTATTACCGTGCTGACGCGTGAAGAACTGTCGAAAGAACGCTTCGGCAACCTGACGCAGGCGCTGGAAAGCGTGGAAGGCATCGACGTGGGCGCGGCGGGCGACAAGACGGGTGGCATGAACATCAGCATCCGTGGCATGCCCAGCGACTACACGCTGGTGCTGATCGATGGCCGGCGCCAGAACGCGGCCGGCAATGTCGCGCCGAACGGCTTCGGCGGCACGCAAACGAGCTTCATGCCGCCGCTGGCCGCCATCGAGCGCATCGAAATCATCCGCGGCCCCATGTCGACCCTGTACGGCTCGGACGCCATGGGCGGCGTGATCAACATCATCACGCGCAAGGTGGGCAAGCAATGGATGGGCTCCGTCTCGGCCGACTACACCGTGCAGGAAGAATCCGATTTCGGCGACGTGAAAAACGGCCGCTTCTACCTGAGCGGCCCCATCGCCACCGACCTGCTGGGCCTGTCCCTGCGCGGCAGCAAGCAGCGCCGCGATGCGGCCGACATCCGCTACAACGGCGCGGACGGTCCGGGAACCGCGCCGAACATGGGCGCCAACCCCGTGCGTGCGGACATTGAAAACTTTGGCGCGCGCCTGGCCTTTACGCCAAACCGCTACCACACCGTCATCCTCGACGCCGACGCGGGCCGCCAGACCTACGACAATTCGAACGGCCAGCTGGGCACCCAATCGGTGCAGGGCGGCTACGGCCCCGAGCAGAAATACAAGCGCGACCAGTGGACCCTGTCGCACACGGGCCGCTTCGGCTTCGGCACGCTCGACAGCAGCTACATGGTGAACAAGACGGAAACCCTGGGCCGCACGATTCCGCCGGGCACGCCGGGCGCCGTGGCCGGCAGCGCGCGCACGCTGGAAGTGGAAAGCCAGGTGTTTGACACCAAATTGGTCATGCCATTAGGTAAGCACATGGCGACCGTCGGCGCGCAATGGTGGAAAGCGGAAATGACGGACGGCGTGGCGCCAAAGACATTCGAATTCACGCAAAAAGCCCTGTTCGTGGAAGACGAATGGCAGGTGCTGGAGCATCTCGCGCTGACCTTCGGCGCCCGCTATGACGATCACAGCATCTTTGGCGGCCAGACCAGCCCCCGCGCGTATGCCGTGTGGAACGCGACGCCGAGCTGGACCGTCAAGGGCGGTGTCAGCAAAGGCTACAAGACGCCGCGCGTGGAACAACTGTCGCCAGGCATCAACGGTTTCGGCGGCCAGGGCACGATTCCCCTCGTCGGCAGCCCGGACCTGAAGCCGGAGACGAGCACGACGACGGAAATCGGCGCGTATTTCGACAACTTGGCCGGCTGGACCGCCAGCGGCTCGCTGTTCAACAACGAATTCAAGGACAAGATCACCACGGGCACGGGCCTCGTCAACTGCGACTACCGCCCGTCGCCGAACCGTCCCGGCTGCGTCAGCTTCGGCAACTGGCCCAACGTGGACGCATTTGGCCAGTCGGTCAACGTGGATGAGGCCGTCACGCGCGGCGTCGAGCTGAACACCCGCTTCCCGCTGGGCAAGGCGCTGTCGGCCAGCGCCAACTACACCTACACGGAAAGCGAACAGAAGAGCGGCAGCAACGCCGGCAAACCGCTGAGCGACACGCCCAAGCACGCCGTCAACGCGCGCCTCTCGTGGGATATCTCGCGCGCATGGAACGGCTGGCTGCGCGCCGAATACCGCAGCGAACGCTTCCGCGATCCGGGCACCTCGGCTTCCACGCGCGCCGCCAAGGCCGCGCTGGGCGACTACAAGGGCTACACCATGCTGCACCTGGGCACCAGCTATCAGCTGAACCAGCGCGTGACCCTGAACGCGGCCGTGTACAACCTGCTCAACAAGGACTTCATCGACTATCAGCCTTACCGCGCACCGAAGTTGACCTACGCGAATCGCTATGTCAACAGCCTGGACGGACGCCGTCTGTGGCTGTCGGCGACTGTCGATTTCTGATGATGTGATGACCTGCCAGTCATGACCATAACGGGCTGCCTCAGGGCGGCCCGTTTTTTCGTCAAGCCACCTTGGGCTTGTCGATGCAGTAGCCGATCGCATGCACGGTGCGTATCAAGTCCCGCCCCAGCTTCTTGCGCAGGTGGTGGATATGCACTTGCACGGCATTGCTCTCCACTTCATCACCCCAGCTGTACAGGTTTTTCTCCAGCTGTTCCCGGCTCAGCACCCGGCCGCCGTGTTCCAGCAGCAATTGCAGGATGCGGAACTCCTTTACCGTCAAGGTCACGGGCACTCCCCCTTGCGTTACCTGCCGGTCGGCGATATCGAGCACCAGCTCGCCATGCACGAGGTTTTCGCGCAGGCGGCCGGCGGCGCGGCGGCAGGCGCTGCGGATGCGCGCGGCCAGCTCGTCGAGGTCGAACGGTTTCACGATGAAGTCGTCGGCGCCCGCGTCCAGGCCGGCGATGCGCTCGCCCACCGTGTCGCGCGCCGTGACGATCAGCACGGCGCCGCTGTAGCCATTGTCGCGCAGCACGCCCAGCGCCTGCATGCCGTCCTGCCCCGGCAAGCCCAGGTCGAGCAGGATGCAGCCATAATCGTGCAGGCGCACTGCCGTGTGCGCGTGTTCAGCGCTCGTGACCCAGTCGACGGCATGGCCGCCCTGTTCCAGGCCGATCTGCGTGGCGCGGCCCAGTTGCGGGTCGTCTTCGGTCAGCAAGATGCGCATGGGGAAAGCGGCGTGGCCCGCTCAGTCCTTCTTCTTGATCAGGCCGGCCAGCGCGGCGAACGGATTGTGCGTGGCAGGCGCCACCTCGGCCGACAGCAGGCCGGCGCCACGGTCCGCTTCCAGGTAGCGCGAGTGCTCATTGTCGTGGCAATACAGGCACAGCAGTTCCCAGTTGCTGCCGTCCGGCGGATTGTTGTCGTGGTTGTGGTCGCGGTGGTGCACCGTCAGTTGCTGCACATTGGCACGCGTGAATTCGCGCGTGCAGCGACCGCATACCCACGGATACATCTTCAGCGAGCGCTCGCGGTAGCCGCTCTCGCGCTGGTCGGCGGCGCGGCGCGCTTCGGCCACGATCTTGTCCAGTCTTGCCGCGTCGGGCTTTTTACTCTGCATGACAACTTTCGATATGGGAGGTAGAAGCGCCCATTTTAATGAGGATGGGGGCGCAATTGTACTTTTTCTGCCACGCCGCCAGCCCGTGTCGCCGCCGGCGTGCATTTTTTAGCGTGCGCGGCACCACAGAAACTTGATTTAACGCAGAATAAGCCCAGCGACAGACCGCGAACAGACGATGGGAGCGGCGGCAACAGGGTGACGCGCAAGGCAGCCGATTTCGGCTATCATGCGCGCGACGCCGCCCCTCCCCTTTACCATGACTCTAGCCTGCAAGCGCCCGTGATAGCGATAACAAGACCCCTGCAACGCCTTGCCCGCCGCCTGTACCGTCTCAGCCTGGTGCCCCTGTTCGCGCTCATTTTGCTGCTGGCGCTGTGGGCGGCCGTCTTTTACCAGGTGGGCCAGGAGCGCGCCAGCGCCGTGCGCGACGCCGTGGCCGTCAGCCAGTCGCTGGCGCGTACCCTGGCCGACCATACCAGTTTCACCCTGCGCCAGACGGACCACGCCACGCAATTGTTCAAGCTCAAGTACGAGGAATCGGAGGGCGGCCTGCGCCTGAATGAATTCATGCGCCGCCAGGGCCTGCTCGACAGCGTGCTGCCGTCGAAGCTGGCCTTGCCGATCGCCCTCATCGACGCGCAGGGCAATGTGATCGACAGCGCCAATGCGTATTGGCCGGAAAACCTGGCCAGCCAGGCATTTTTCAGGGCGCTGGCCGCCAATGCATCCGACACGGCCCTGGTCGACACGCCCATGCTCGACGCGGGCGCCAAGCACTGGACCATCCGCCTGGCGCGCCGCCTGAACGATGCGCAGGGCCGCTTTGCCGGTGTCATCATCATCCACGTCGACCCGACCTATTTTGTCGACGATTACGACCGCCTGGACCTCGATGAACAGGGTGCGCTGATGCTGGTGGCGCGCGACAGCGGCCTGACCGTGGGGCGCATCGGCGAACAGCGGATCCTCAGCGACCGCATCGACTTCCGCATGCCCGGGCCGCCCCAGCATGCCGCAGAAGAACTGCTGATCGAGCCGCCCGTCGACACGACGGCGCGCATCTACAGCTACCGCGAACTGCCGCGCTACCCGCTGCTGGCCGTGGTAGGTATCAGCCGAGCCGGCGCCCTGACGCGCTTCGAACAGCGCCGCCTGGCATATGTGGGCGCACTGCTCGCCGCCAGCGTGCTCATTGCCGGGTTTACGGGCCTGCTGATGCGCCAGAGCGCGCGCCTGCGCCGCAGCATCCGCCAGGCCAAGGAAACGCAGGCGCTGCTGCGCGCGGCGCACCAGGGCAGCCTCGATGCCGTGCTGCTGCTGAAGGCCTGGCGCCCCGCGCCGGGCAAGCCGGTGGAAGACTTCATCTTCGCCGACGTCAACGAGCGGGCCGCCGACATGCTGGGCAAGCCGCGCTCCGAACTGCTGGGCCAGCGCGTGCTGCCGCAGGTGCCGCTGCTGCGCGGCGAGCGTTTTTTCAAGCGCTTCGTGCGGGTGATGGAAACGGGCCAGCCGCTGGAAGACGAATTCGAGCTGGCACTGGCCTCGGGCGGCACGCGCTGGCTGCGCCACCAGGTGGTGCCCATCATCGACGGCGTGGCTGTCACCTCGCGCGACATCAGCGCACGCAAGCACGACGAACTGGCGCTGCAGGATAACCGCAGCTTCCTGCAGTCGCTGATCGACCATTTGCCCGTGCTGGTCTACGTGAAAAGCGCGCGCCCGGAAAATTTCGGCAAGATGGAGGTGTGGAACAAGGCGGCCGAGGATATCACCGGCCACCTGGCCGCCGACGTCATCGGCAAGACCGATTGCCAGGCCTTCCCGCCCGGCTTCGGCCTGCACGATGCCGAGGACGACCGCGCCATCCTGGCCGAGCGCGGCGTCATCGACCATACGGAAAAGCCGTTGCGCCTGCGCGATGGCAGCCTGCGCTACTTGCGCGCCGTCTCCGTGCCCGTGTTCGACGAGCGCCAGCAGATCGAACATATCCTGTGCATCGCCGAGGATGTCTCGCAGCGCCGCCAGCAGGAACTGGAACTGCGCCAGAAACAGGCCGAACTGGCCGCCGTCAACGACGCTTCGCCGCTCGGGCTGGTGCGCCTGGACCGCCAGCGCCGCTGCACCTACGTCAACCGCACCTTCGAATCGATCACGGGCCTGCCGCGCGCCGCCGCCCTGGGCGCCGGCTGGACCAGCGCCCTGCACCCGGACGACTATCCGCTGATGCACGTGGCGCTGGAACAGCTCACCCGCAGCCACGCGCCGTTCCAGTCCACCCTGCGCTGCCTGCAGCGCGACGGCAGGCTGGTGTGGGTGTCCGTCAAAATTGCCCCCATCCTCATCGACGGCCAGATCGAAGGCTACGTGGGGACCTTGGACGACATTACCACCTTGCGCGAATCGGAAGTGGCGCTGCTGGAGAGCGAAGCGCGCCTGCGCACCATCGCCGACACCTTGCCGGCCATGATTGCGTACATCGACGCCGAGCAGGTCTACCGCTTCCTGAACCTCGCCTATGAGCGCGAATTCGGCCTGACGGGCCGTCAGGCGCTGGGCTGCAGCGTGCGCGAAACCGTCGGCGAGGCGCGCTACCGCACGGTGGCGCCGTATATCGATAGAGTGCTGGCCGGCGAAACTTTGAGCTTCGAGGAAGAAGATGAGAAGGAAGGCATCGAGCGCTGCCTGGAAGTGATCTACATTCCGCAGATCGGCGAAGACAAGCTGCAGGTGGCGGGTTTTCACGTGATGCGCCAGGATATCACCGTGCAAAAGCGCGAAAAACAGCGCTTGCTGCAGCTGGCCCAGGTCGACGTGCTGACCGGCTTGTCGAACCGTGCCGGCTTCCAGCAAAAACTCAGCGACGCCATGCACGCCAGCCGCCAGCAGCAGCACCTGATGGCCGTCATGTACATGGATATCGACCGCTTCAAGCCCGTCAACGACACACATGGCCACGGCACCGGCGACGCCCTGCTGCGCGCCTTCGCCCAGCGTCTGACGCAGACCATGCGCGTCACCGACATCATCGCCCGCCTGGGTGGCGACGAATTCACCATCATCATGGAACAGATCACCCGGCCCGACGACGCGGCCGCGCTGGCGGAAAAAATCGTCGCCGCCATGCAGCAGCCGTTCGAACTCGATGGCATCAGCGTGCGCATTTCCGCCAGCATCGGCCTGGCCTTCTACCGCGACGAAGACATCCCCCCTGCCGTGCTGCTGCAGCGCGCCGACGTACTGCTGTACCAGGCCAAGCAGGATGGCAGGAACACTTATCGCGCGGGTCCTGCAGTGCTTTGATCCAGCCGCTGGCGCCTGGCGCCATACCTGCTATATTGGCGCCTGTCTTCCCTACCCTTGCCCCACCATGCGCCTGCTGCACACTTCCGACTGGCATCTGGGCCAGACCCTGCACAACTATGAGCGGGGCTACGAACACCAGCGCTTCCTCGACTGGCTGCTCGACACGCTCGTGACCGAACGCGTCGACGTGCTGCTGGTGGCGGGCGACGTATTCGACAACGCCAACCCGTCGGCCGCCTCGCAAAAGCAGCTGTATATGTTCCTGCAGCAGGCGCGCGCGCGCCTGCCCGCGCTGCAGCTCGTCGTCATCGCCGGCAACCACGATTCGGCCGGACGGCTTGAAGCGCCCGGCCCCCTGCTGGCCGCGCACGGCACGCACGTGATCGGCCACCTGCTGCGCGGCGAGGATGGCCAGATCGACCTGGAGCGCCTGCTGCTGCCCTTGTCGGGCGCCGATGGGCAGGTGCAGGCCTGGTGCCTGGCCGTGCCCTTTTTGCGTCCTGGCGACGTGCCGAAGCTGCCGGCCGGCGACACCCAGGATGCCTACCTGGGCGGCATCGCCCTGCTGTACCGCCAGTTGACGGACCTGGCGCTGGCGCGCCGCCAGCCCGGACAAGCCATCCTTGCCATGGGCCACTGCCACATGGTGGGCGGCGAAATGTCCAACGATTCCGAGCGCCGCATCGTCATCGGCGGCACCGAGATGCTGCCGTCAGGGATTTTTGACGCCGCCATCGCGTATGCGGCGCTGGGCCATTTGCACAAGGCGCAGGCCGTCGGCGGGCAGGAACATATCCGCTATTGCGGCAGCCCGATCCCCCTGTCGTTTGCCGAAGTGAACTACCGCCACCAGGTCCTGTGCCTCGATATCAACGGCGAAACGCTGCAGTCGGTGCGCGTCATCGAGGTGCCGCGCGCCGTGCCCCTCTTGCGCGTGCCCGCCACGCCGGCGCCGATAGCCGAAGTGCTGGCGCAGCTGGCAGCCCTCGACGTGCCGGACGCACCGGCCGAGGCGCAACCGTTCCTGGAAGTGCGCGTGCGCCTCGATGCGCCCGAGCCGGGCCTGCGCACGCGCATCGAAACGGCGCTCGATGGCAAGCCGGTGCGCCTGGCAAAGATCGAAACCTCGAGCGCCGCGCGCAGCAGCGCGCCCGAGAACATGACGCTCGACCAATTGGGCCAGCTCCAGCCCGACGACATCTTCCGCCTTTTGTACCAGCAAAAATACGCCAGGGAAGCGCCCCCCGAACTCCTCTCGGCCCTGGCCGAACTGCTGCTGCCCGGCGCCTGACTGCTCCTGAAAAACCATGAAAATTCTGAAAATCAGCGGTAAGAACCTGGCCTCGCTGGCCGGCGAATTTGAAGTCGACTTCCAGCAGGAACCGCTGGCATCTTCCGGCCTGTTCGCCATCAGCGGGCCCACGGGCGCGGGCAAGAGCACCCTGCTCGACGCCCTGTGCCTGGCCCTGTATGACGCCACGCCGCGTTTGCTCAAAGTGCTGGGCCGCGGCAGCGCCCTGCCCGACGTGGGCAAGGAAACCGTGAACGCCCAGGATACGCGCACCCTGCTGCGCCGCGGCACGCCGGACGGTTACGCGCAAGTGGACTTTGTCGGCAACGATGGCGGTCACTACCGCGCGCGCTGGAGCGTGCGCCGCTCGCGCACCCGGGCCGAAGGGGCGCTGCAGGCGACCGCCATGAGCTTGCACCAGCTGCCCGCACTGCAGCCCATCGGCGGCACCAAGACGGAAGTCAAGGAAGAGATCGAAAAACGCATCGGCCTGTCGTTCGACCAGTTTACGCGCGCCGTGCTGCTGGCGCAAAACGAGTTTTCCACCTTCCTCAAGACGGAAGACAATGAACGGGGAGAGTTGCTGGAAACCCTGACGGGCAGCAGCATCTATACGGACATTTCCATGCGCGCCTTCGAGCGGGCAAAGAAGGAAAAGCAGGTCCTCGAACGCCTGGGCGAAAAACTGGCCGACCAGCGCCCACTGTCGCCGGAAGAACGCGCCGGGACCGAAACGCTGTGCAGCGCGGCCGAGACCCGCCTGTACACCATCGACTTGCGCAAGGCCGTGCTGGAACTGCAGCAGCGCTGGCACCAGGAGACACACAAGCTGCAAACCCAGGTGACGGCCGCGCAAGAGGCTCAGGGCAGCGCGGATGCCGAACGCGCCGCCGCGCAAGAACGCCGCGCCGCGCTGGCGCAATGGGAACTGCTGCAGCCGGCACGGCCCCTGATCGACGAGGTGGCGCGCCTGGCCGGCGACATCGCCGGCAGCGGCGCCGCACTGGAAGCGTCGCGCGTGCAGGCGGCGCAAGCCGTCGCCGCCGAAGCGCAACTGGCGCAGGCGGTGCAGCTGGCGACGGCGGCCTTGCTGGCCAGGGAAGTGGCGCAGCGCGATGCGGCGCCCCTGCTCGATCAAGCCAAGGCGCTCGACGCCGGCATTGCGGCGCAATTGCCCGCGCATGGCCAGGCACGGCAGGCCGCGCAGGCCGCCGACCAGGCCAACGAGGCGGCGCGCAGCGCGCTGCAGGCGCTGCAGCAGCGCCAGCACGCGGCGCTGGCGGAACAGGACGCGGGCCGCCAGTGGCTGGCATCGCACCAGCAGTGGCAGGCGCTGGCGCAAGCGTGGCAGTTGTGGGATCAATTGTTTGCCCAGGCAGGACAAGCGGCTGTGCAAGCCGATGCGGCCGACGCCAGCATGGCCGAATCGGCCCGGCAGGTACGCCAGGCCTTGGACGCCACGCAGGCGGCGCAAGCGGCGCTGGCCAGTGCCGCTGCCGCGCTGGGCGTGCGCGATGCGCAGCGGCGCGAGGCGACAGCGGCCGTCCAAGCCATCGATGGCCAGGCGCTGCAGGAGCAGCGCGGCCAGCTGGAGGCGCACGCGCGCATCTTGACCAGCGCGGAAAAAACCTGGAGCGAACTGGCACGCCAGCAACAGGCGCTGGCGCACTGGCAAGCCAGGGCGGCCCAGCTGGCGCAGGCCGCGCAAACGGAAAGTACCGCTTTGGCGGCGGAAGCGGCGCAAACGGCGCCGCTGGAAGCGCGCCTGGCGCAGGCGGAAAAGTCATTGAAAGGGGCGGAAGCGGCATGTGCGGCCAGCGTCGAACAGCTGCGCGCCACCTTGCAGGACGAGCAGCCCTGCCCCGTCTGCGGCGCACTGGAACACCCGTACACCCACGCCGATCATAGCAACCACCCTTTGCAGGCGATGCTGGCCAGCTTGCAGGATGAGGTACTGGATTGCCGCACGCAAGCGCGCGGCAATCTGGAACGCCTGGCCACGCACAGGGCGGCGCTGGCCGCCCATATGCACGAACAGGCACAGACGGCGGAAGAATTATCTGCACTGCCGTCCATCATCGACAGCTTGAACGCGCAGTGGCTGCCGCAGGCGGACACCTTGCAACTGCCGCATGCAAAGCAGCGCGCGGACTGGTTCACGCAGCAGCTGGCAGCGAATGCGGCCGGTTTGCAGGCGCTGGCGCAGCAAGAGGCGGCGCTGCGCCAGGCAAGTACACTGCGCGAGCAGGCGCAGGCGGCATATGAACTGGCGTCAAACGAGCACGCGCGCTGCACCAGCAGCGTCGCCGATGCGCAAGCGCGGCTGGCGCAGCTGCAGGCGCAGCAAGCGGGCAACGCCGACAAGGGCGAGACGGCGCGCGCCACGCTCGATGGCTTGCTGGCGCAGCTCGATGGCGCCTTTGCCGACGCCGACGGCGCCGAGGACTGGAAAGACAGCTGGCGCGCCGGCCCGGCCGCCTTCCGCGCCGCGCGTGAAACGGAAAGCCGGCAATGGCTGAAACAGCAGGCGGACCAGGACCAGCGCGGCCACGCACTGGCCACCCTGGCCGCACAGCTGGAAGCGGCGCAGCTGGCCGCCGGCAAGGCGCAGCACACGGCGCAGGAGACCCACGCCGCCTTTGCCGCCGCCGACAAACAGCGCACGACACTGCAAGCGGGGCGCAACGCGCTATGGCAGGGCCAAGCCGTGACCGAGGTGGAAGGCGCGCTGGCAGGCGCCATCGCGGCTGCCAAAGCGCTGCTGGCGCAGCAGCACACGGCAGCGCAAACGGCCAGCCAGCAGCGCGCACGCCTGGACGAAGCGTGCGCGCAGCTGTCGCAGCGCCTGAGCGCCTTGCGTGCACAGGAACACGGCGCCACCGCCGCGCTGCAGGACTGGCTGCGCCGGTTCCAGCTTGCCCATCCGGCCCACGCGCCCGCCGACATGGCCGGCTTGCGCGCGCACCTGGCCATCGCGCCGGACGCCATGCGCGCCGAACGCGACGCCCTGCAAGTGATCGCCGATCGCCACACAGCGGCCGTTTCCGTGCTGGCCGAACGCCGGCAGCAGCTGGCGGCGCACGTGCAGCAGCCGCCGGAAGCGCTGGAAATGGACGTGGCCGCGCTGCAGGCAGCGCTCGACGCACTGCTGCTGGAACGCCAGGCGGCCAACCAGGAAGCGACGCGCCTGCGCCTGGCCATCGCGCAGGACGACGCCAGGCGCCACAGCGCACAAGCGATGCTGGCGCAAATCGAGGCGCAAGCCGTCATCGAGCGGCGCTGGGCCAGCCTGGATGACTTGATCGGCTCGGCCGACGGCAAGAAATTTCGCAACTATGCGCAGCAATTCACGCTGGAAGTGCTGCTCGGCTATGCCAATGCGCATTTGCAGCATCTGGCGCGCCGCTATCAGCTCGAGCGCATCGACAATCCGGACAAGCCGTCGCTGGGCCTGATGGTGCGCGACCAGGACATGGGCGGCGAGCTGCGCTCCGTGCACTCGCTGTCGGGCGGCGAATCGTTCCTCGTCTCGCTGGCCCTGGCGCTGGGCCTGGCCTCGCTGTCCTCGAACCGGGTGCGCGTGGAATCGCTGTTCATCGACGAAGGCTTCGGCAGCCTGGACACCGAAACCCTGCGCGTAGCCATGGATGCGCTCGACGGCCTGCAAGCGATGGGACGCAAGGTGGGCGTCATCTCGCACGTCCAGGAAATGACAGAACGCATCGCCACCCGCATCCTTGTGCAGCCGGGGTCTGGCGGCAAGAGCGTGGTGACGGTGCGCTAGCGTGGCACAGGTTCGCGGCCCAGCCTGAGCAGATCCCAGCCCAGTTCACGGCGAATCTGTTCGGGGTCGGGCGGCGGCCGGCGCTGTTCCAGCTCCGCTTTCAACCACTTCCTGACCAGCTCCTTGGCGGGCTGTGCAGGCTTTTCCTTGTCATGCTTGTCCATGGTGCTACCTCTTCAACGGCGGTCAGACGACCTCCTATATACGCTCAACGTCATGGCGCGGATTCAGTTGACGTGCGCGTGGCGCAGATGCAACAACGTGTAACGATGGCCGGAGTGCGTTAAAATCGCCGCCTTCGCGCAGGCACCGCCTGCGCCCCGCAACAATTCAAGGAATCCCATGAAAGCCGCCCGCAGCCTCACCTTCAAGTGCGTAAAATGTCACAAATCCATGCAGGTTTACCTGCAAAAAGTCTCCGCCTGCTCGCATATCCAGCCGTATCAGGGCATGTGCGCATGCGGCGAACTCAAGCGTCACGCCACGGGCCAGGCCGATGCCGTCCAGTCTTACCTGGAGTCGGCAGACGGTAACTGGGCGCACCACCACTAATGGTTAAAGAATGGGACTCGACTGCCGTTAACTGAGTACTTTCTCATTTGGAATTTGTTCATGTCCCAGCTTCCCGCTCTCGCTCCCGGTTCGCGCCAGCCTGCCGCCACACCCCTGGCAGGGCAAGTGCCGCAAAGAGCAGGCGCCGGCACGGCCGGCCTGGCCGCTTCGCCCTTGATGCAGCGCACCGCGCAAGACGTGGTGGCCCTGTCGAAAAATGGGCTGGACCTGTCGGCCAAGGGGCTGGAACAGCGCACGGACGCGCTGGGCAACGCCACCGTCGACGTGGCGCAGGATTTCCTTTCCAATATGACGCGCCAGTTGTTCGGCGACGGCGCCAGCATCGCTTTCGATTCGGTCGACCTGCAAGCCGGTTCCAGCTTCAGCAGCGGCAGTGCCAGCGTCTCGGGCACAAAAGGCAGCAGCCGCGCGGCCGCCTTCAGCCTCGATGAAAACGCCCATTTCATCGGCAAGGGCAAGATCACCACGGCCGATGGCCAGACTTTCGACTTCGAGCTGGAAGTGCAATATCAATCGAACATCAGCGCGGGCGCATTGGCGCAAACGCAAGTCGATGCGCAGGAAGTCGCGCCATCCGATGACGCCGCCCTGCCCGCCAAAGAGTTGCCCGCCACGACCTTCGCCGGCAATCTGCACGACCTGTTCAAGCTGCTGGGCCAGCAATTGCAAAGCAATCTCTATCAGGGCACGTCCGACGGCGCCAGCGCCAGCGGCAACAATGGCGAGCTGGCGGGCAGCCTGAGCTTGCGTTTGCTCAAGCTGGTGCAGCCGGACCATGTCGCCCAAGCCGCCAAGGCAGACAAGAAAGCCGCAGAATCCACGCCCGAAGACCAGGCGCGCGCCCGCGCGCTGGCACTCGCCTATGGCACGGACACCGCTGACGGCACGGCCAGCGACGTATAATGGAAGACGGCCTGCGCAGGCGACCATGCCGCGCGCCCCCTTCTATCGATTGAATCCCATGTCCGACACTTCTTCACCTACCGTTCATCCGCAGATCCACTGGAGCGAAAACGGCGCCGAGCATTCGGCCCGCTGGCGCTCGGAAAGCGGCATGCCGCCACCCAAGCGCGTCGTCATCGCCGATGACCGCACGACGGCCGACCAGGCTTACCGCCTGGCCTGCGAAGGCACGGCCATGCTGTGGCGCGGCGACTTCCAGAACGCGCGCCAGCTGCTGCAGGCGCTGGCGCGGCGCGCCGACCACAAGAACGACAAACCGAGCAAAAAAGCCATGGCCGCCAAGCTGGCCAAGCCGGAACCATCCATCACCGAAGCATTTCACCTGCACCGCCAGGCGCAGTCGCAGCGCGCCCGCACCCTGGCCATGCTGCTGCTGCCTTTTGAGGCCGACTACACGATCCCGCTGCGCCGCGCGCCGGACGTGAAACTGGCGTGCAATGAGGCGTATGGCCGCGGCGAAGAGCCGTTCGTCGCCTCGCTGCGCGAGCTGCTGGGCCTGATCGGCGCGCACGAATGGCGCCGCACGGGCGTGGAACTGCCGGCCCTGGGCCAGCGCATCCACCCGCATTACGGCGTGTTCGCGCCCATCCGCGGTGAATACGTGGGTCTGGTGGCCGACGCGCCATTGCCCGCGCGCGCCAGCCTGGCCTTCGATATCGGCACCGGCACGGGCGTGCTGGCCGCCGTGCTGGCGCAGCGCGGCGTCAAGCGCATCGTCGCCACCGACCAGGACCCGCGCGCCCTGTCCTGCGCGCGCGAAAACCTGGCCCGCCTCGATTTGCTCGACAAGGTCGACGTGGTGCAGGCCGACCTGTTCCCCGCCGGCCGCGCGCCGCTGGTCGTGTGCAATCCGCCATGGCTGCCCGCACGCCCCAGCTCGCCCATCGAATACGCCGTCTACGATCCGGACAGCCGCATGCTGCGCGGTTTCCTCGCCGGCCTGGCCGATCACCTGGAAGCAGCCGGCGAAGGCTGGCTGATTTTATCGGACCTGGCCGAGCACCTGGGCCTGCGTCCGCGCGCGCAATTGCTTGAATGGATAGCGCAAGCGGGTTTGAAAGTGATCGACCGCCTGGACGTGAAACCCACGCACCCGCGCGCGCAAGATGCGACGGACAGCCTGCACGCTGCCCGCTCGCAGGAAATCACGTCGCTGTGGCGCCTGGCGGCTGCCTGATGCCATATCTGCTGCAAGGCCATTGCGCATTGCAGCAAACCCGGCTATAATTCGGCTGCGGGGTGGAGCAGCCTGGCAGCTCGTCGGGCTCATAACCCGAAGGTCACAGGTTCAAATCCTGTCCCCGCAACCAATATATAAAAGCCGCTGATTCCTGCAAAGGAATCAGCGGCTTTTTCCATTGCATCGCGCTCTGCCCGCGACCATCATGCAAACCAAATGCCATCCACTCTTTCGCAATGCAACAAACTCGGTTATAATTCGGCTGCGGGGTGGAGCAGTCTGGCAGCTCGTCGGGCTCATAACCCGAAGGTCACAGGTTCAAATCCTGTCCCCGCAACCAATACATAAAAACCGCTGACTCCTGCAAGGGATTCAGCGGTTTTTTCATTCCTGGCCTGGTCTGGCCCATCTTTACGCGGTGACGCTGGCCCGGATCTGCCTGGCCGCCGCGTGCAAACTGGCCGCCACTCTTTCCAGCTTGTCGGCGCCCGCCGTTTCAGCCAGGGCGGCAAAGGCGCTGATATGAAACGTGGCCACCATGGCCGGCGAGACATCGAGCTCCAGCGCGGTCTTGCTCAGTTCCGTCGACGCCTCGAGGTAAGGCTCGCTGCCCGCCTCGAAAGCCTGCTTGGTTTCCAGCAATTCCTGGCCACCCTGCGCCTTGGACAGGCAAGCATCGACCTTTTGCTGGAAGGCCGGCAAGGTATCACGCACGGGGCCTGGCTCAGGCGCCGGTTCCGGCTCCGCCGCTGCGGCTGGCGCCGGCTTGTCCGGCGTCGGCATCTCACGCAGAGTCAGCCAGCGTTCGACGGCGAGAAAATCGGCAAACGGCTCCTCTACCTTGGGATTCATCAGCCAGACCTCGCCCGTGCGCCAGTCGATCCGGGCGCCGCGCTCATTTCTCGCCAACAAAATATCCTTGCCACCATCGGCATTCGAGACCCGGCCGATGTCGAGCCAGTTCATCAGTTCAGCCTGGCGCGACATCGCGTTGACCCGATGAAAAAAGGCCAACCATAAAAATCTGGCGACCAAAAGAACCAGGACACCGCCAACCATCCACATCATTTTTCGCTCCGCACCACATCGACAAGCCGCATTTTCTCACATGAAAGCTTGCGTCAAGGAAACTTTTACATCTGCCGTGCGCAGGCGCAAATGCCTTGCCGCAGGCGGCCCGGGCGCGCAGTCGCATTTCAGCAACGCCGCGTTTTCCTGATTGCCTGGCGTGCGCCGCTGCGTTATTATGAGAACAATTCTCATTTAGATTAAGCTGTGCGCATGCTGTCCGCCCCCTCCCCGTCGTCCGATTTCCAGGCCCTGTATGCCGAGCACCACTCCTGGTTGCTGCACTGGCTGAAGCGTCGCCTGCACGACGCGGGGCTGGCGGGCGACCTGGCGCAGGATACCTTCCTCAAGATTTTCCTTGCCCGCAGCAGTGCCGGGATCGCGCAGCCGCGCCCCTTCCTGGCCACCATCGCCAAGCGCCTGCTGGCCAACCACTGCCGGCGCGAAGAACTGGAACGGGCTTACCTCGACGCCCTGCGGCATCAGCCGCAAGCGTGTGCGCCCTCGCCGGAAGCGATGTCCATCCTGCTCGAATCGCTGCAACGGATCGACCGCGCGCTGGACCAGCTCTCCGCCAAGGCCAGGGCCGCCTTCCTGCTGGCCCACCTGGACGGCATGAGCTACGCCGAGATCGCCGCCGAATTGGGCACCTCCACGCATTCCGTCAAAAAATACCTGAGCAAGGCCAATCTGCTGTGCTTTTTTGCCGTGCCCGATTTTGCCGCGCCCTGACATGCGCACCGCCACCGTGTATGCACTGGGCCAGCCCATCGACCTGGCCATCGCCATGCAGGCGGCCGAATGGCTGACCACCCTGATGAGCGGCGTCACCACGCCGGCGGAAAAGACGGCCTGGCAAGCGTGGCGCCAGGCGCACCCCGACCATGAACGGGCGTGGAAACACATCGAAAGCGCCAGCGGCGGCTTGCGCGAACTCGATGCGCAAGCGTGCCGCACGGCGCTGGCACGGCGTCCTGCCTCGCCCATCTCGCGCCGCAACAGCCTGCAGCTGCTGGCGTGGGTATCGGCCATCGGCCTCACGGGCTGGTTCGGCGCGCGCTCGGAATATGCGCCCGACATGGCCCGCGCCGCGCTGGCCGACATGGCCACGGGCGTGGGCGAGCGCCGCGAGCTGAGCCTGTCCGACGGCAGCCGTTTGCACCTGAACAGCGGCAGCGCCGTGAACATCCGCTTCACCGGCACGCAACGGCTGCTGCAACTGGTGCGGGGCGAAGTGTTCATCGCCACCGCCCGCGAAACAGGCCGGCCCTACCGCCCCTTCCTCGTCGACACTGCGCATGGCCAGGCCCAGGCGCTGGGCACGCGCTACTCGGTGCGCCAGGCCGAGGGCAGCACCGTGGTCGCCGTCGAAGACGGCGCCGTGCGGCTGATGCCGCGCCATGGCGACGGCAACCTCGTGATCCATGCGGGCCAGGGCGGCGGCATGACGGCGCAACAGCTCTTGCCCGCGCACGCCGTCTCTCCCGACATCTGGGCCTGGCGCCAGGGCTTGCTGCTGGCCGACGCCATGCCGCTGCGCGACTTCCTGCATGAATTGAGCCGCTACCGCCACGGCTTGCTGGGCTGCGACGACGCCGTCGCCAAGCTGCGCATCTCCGGCGTCTTCCCACTGGCCGACCTGGACGCCGTGCTGCTGTCGCTGCCCGACTCCCTGCCCGTCGACGTGCGCCTGCGCACGCGCTATTGGGTGCAGGTGGAGGCGCGCCGGCAGCACTAAGCATTTATTTAGACGCCAGCGCAAAAAACAGTACCCGCTTTCGCTTTTCGCGTGACCTGTGTAGGCAACGTTCTTTTTGACGACTACACCACAAGGTAACCATGTCTCTTGCCATTCATTCCAAGCCGCGCATCAAGCGCATGGCGTATGCCCTCCAACTCGTCTGCATCGGTTCGGCACTGTTGCTGAACGCCCAGGCGCCAGCCCTGGCGCAGGAAAGCGCGGCGGCTGCCGCGGCCAGCCTCGACTTCCAGGTGCCGGCCGGCGACTTGGCGGCGGCGCTGCGCCAGGTCGCCAGCCAGTCCAGGGTCATCCTCAGCTTCACGCCGGAACAGACGCGCGGCAAGACCTCCGCAGGTCTCACGGGCCGCCACGAGGTGCTGGCCGCCCTGAACGGCGTGCTGCGCGGCACGGGCCTGAAGGCCGAGCGCAGCGCCAATGGCAGCTACGTGCTGCGCCAGGCCGATGCCGTAGCGGGCAGCGAGGTGCTGTCGATGATGCCGGAAGTGTCGGTCAAGGCGCAGCAGGATGCCACCGAAGGCACGGGCGCGTATGTCTCCGCTCTGCCGGTTTCCACGGCCACGCCGCTGGGCCTGTCGATCAGGGAAACGCCGCAGTCGGTCAGCGTCATCACGCAGCAGCGCATGCAGGACCAGGGCCTGAACACCATCGCGCAGGTCATGGCGCAAACGCCGGGCATCACCCTGTTCTCGCTGGGCAGCGAACGCTCCGGCTTTACTTCGCGCGGCTATGCGATTACCAATTACCAGCTCGATGGCGTCAGCACGCATTCGGAGAACCTGGGCCTCAATGCGATACCGTCGCAAAGCTTGGCCGACATGGCGCTGTATGACCGCATCGAAGTGCTGCGCGGCGCCTCGGGCCTGATGACGGGCGCCGGCGATGCCTCGGGCGCCATCAACATGGTACGCAAGAAGCCGACGGCGCAATTCCAGGCGTCCGTCGAGGGTGAGCTGGGCTCCTACGATGAACGGCGCGTCATGGCCGACATTGCGGGTCCGCTCAACGAGGCGCGCACGGTGCGCGGCCGCCTGGTGACGGTGTACGAGGAAGGCGACAGCATCATCGACGGCTACAGCCGCGATAAAAAAGTGGTGTATGGCGTGCTCGAGGCGGACCTCTCCGCCAGCACGAAGCTGACAGCCGGCGTCACGCACCAGCGCAAGCGCTCGAATGGATCCCTGTCCTATCTGGGCTTTCCCCTGTTTTACAGCAATGGCGCCATGACGGACCTGCCGCGCTCCTTCAGCCCGGCGGCCAAGTCGAATCGCTTCGGCAGCAATTCGACCGACCTCTTCGTCACCCTGGAACACGCGCTGGCAAACGACTGGAAGCTGAAAATCTCGGCCAACCGCGTGCAGTCTTCGCAGGAAGAGCGCTCCGTGTTCATGAACGTGAGTAGCGCCTTTCCCGACCAGGCCACGGGCGATGGCCTGCGCATGAGCGCCGACTACCGCGATTACCAGCTCCAGGTCAACAGCGTGGACGTCAACGTGCGCGGCCCGTTCAGCGCATTCGGCCGCCAGCACGAACTGGTGCTGGGCATGGACTACAACGCATTTCAAAGCACGACCGATGGCCGCTTCGACAAGAACATCCAGGGCCAGCCCGTCAACCTGTACCGCTGGAATCACATGGCAACGCCCGTATTTGGCGATACCTTCGTCACCTACGACAGCACGCGCCGCCAGGCCAGCGCCTACGCGGCCAGCCGTTTCAACCTCTCCGGGCGCCTGAAACTGATCGCCGGCGCAAAAGTACTGCGGTACAGCGAAAACTACATCTCGGACGCACCCACCGTGCCATTTTATAGCGCATCGCCAGCCTCGGACAGCAGCGTCTTCACGCCGTACGGCGGCCTGGTGTACGACATCGACGGCACGCACAGCGCCTACGCCAGCTACTCCACCATCTACCAGCCGCAAGCCTCGCAAGACCGCTACGGCAAGCTGCTGGCGCCGCGCGAGGGCAAGACGTTTGAAGCGGGCATCAAGAGCGGCTGGTTCGATGGCCGCCTGAACACGGCCGCCGCGCTATATCTGATCCGCCAGAAAAACCTGGCCGAATCGGACCCTGGCCACACCCTGCCCGGCTCCAACGATCCGGCGTTCCGCACCATCAAGGGCGCCGATACCAAGGGCATCGACCTGGAAGCGACGGGCGCCCTCACACCAAGCTGGAACATATCGGCCGCGTGGTCGTACAGCCAGACGGAAAACAATGCCGGCAAGGCGATCCAGACCACCTTCCCGCGCCACCTGGTCAAGCTGTGGACCACATACCGGCTGCCCGGCGAACTGCATCGCCTGACGCTGGGCGGCGGCATGAACTGGCAAAGCCGCGTGTATTCCGACATCGAGGCGTGGCAGATCAACAGTACCCTGCACTGGGAACAGAAGGCGTACTCGGTGGCCAGCCTGATGGCGCGCTACGACGTCAGCGACAAACTGTCTGCCACCGTCAACGTGGCCAACCTGTTCGACAAGCAGTACACGGCTTCCGTGTCGGACTGGTGGTACTCGGGCATGCATGGCCCGGCGCGCAAGGTGGCGTTGACAGTGCGGTATCAGTTCTAGCTTGGCTGAATAGTTCACAGGGGCGCAGGGCCGGTGATACAATTTTCCCGCTTCACGGGCGTTGCCGGCCATTGCCGCCAACGCCCGTGCCCATAGAGACACCCAAGGAGAATGTGTGAAGGACCTCGCCCCCGCCCTGCCAGCCGATCCGGCCGACCAACCCGCCAATCCCTCGCGCCGGCGCATTTTCCAGGCCGCTTCCGCAGTCGGCCTGGCCGCCAGCCTGCCGGCGCTGGCCGACGCCGCGCCAGCCAGAAAGACCATCGCCAAGGGTTCGCTCGACGCGAAACTCAAGACGCACGTCAAGAACGTGGTCGTGATCTACCTGGAAAACCGCAGCTTCAACAATCTGTTCGCCAACTTCCCCGGCACCAGCGCGCCCCTGTCCGCCGTCACGGCGGAACAGGCGCAGCAACTGGACCGCGACGGCAAGCCGCTGGCCACCCTGCCGAAAATCTGGGGCGGCCTGGTGCCGAACCAGCAAAATATTGGCGGCATCGATTACCTGATCAAGGAAGAGCAGATTTCCGGCCTGCCCAACGCGCCCTACAAATTGAGCGATGCGGCCGGCAAGCCCCTGCCCGAGAGCATCATCACGCGCGACCTGGTGCACCGCTTCTACAACAACCAGATGCAGATCAACGGCGGCAAGAACGACGGCTTTGCCGCGTGGGCCGACAGCGGCGGCCTGGTGATGGGCCACTACGGTGAAACGTCGAAAAACCTGAACCTGTGGCAGATCGCCGAACAGTACACGCTGTGCGACAACTTCTTCATGGCGGCCTTCGGCGGCTCCTACATGAACCACCAGTTCCTCGTCACGGGGCGCGCCAACGAATACTTCAATGCGCCTGAAACAGCAGCGAAGAAAAAGATCGCCGTGCTGTCGGACGGCCCGCAAGGCGTGCGCCTGGCGATCTCGCCCGAGTGCCCCGCCTCCGCGCTCGATGGAAAGCCGAAGTACGTGAACGACGGCGCCCTCACGCCGGACGGCTATGCCGTCAACACCATGGCGCCGCCATATCAACCGAGTTACATCCGCCCCGCCTTCGACGGCGATCCGCTGCATGCCGACCCGCTTGATGCGAACACCCTGCCGCCGCAAACCTATGACACCATCGGCGACCTGCTGTCGCGCAAGGGCGTCAGCTGGGCGTGGTACGGCGGCGGCTGGCAAGCGGCACTCGACCACAAGGGCGGCGGCAGCAAGCCCAATTTCCAGTTCCACCACCAGCCGCTGAACTACTTCAAGCAGTTCGCGCCTGGTACGGCTGCGCGCGCCGAACACCTGCGCGACGGCGGCACGGGCGACAGCCCGATCTCGAACAAATTCCTCGCCGCCGCCGTGGCGGGTAAGCTGCCGGCCGTGACCTTCTACAAGCCACAGGGCAATCTGAACCTGCATGCCGGCTACTCGGATATCGAGTCGGGCGACCAGCACGTGGCCAACATCATCCAGCATCTGAAGGAATCGCCGCAGTGGAAAGACATGATCGTGGTGATCACGTTCGATGAAAACGGCGGCTGGTGGGATCACGTGGCGCCGCCAAAAGGCGACCGCTGGGGTCCGGGCACGCGCATTCCCGCCATCGTCGTCTCGCCGTACGCGAAAAAAGGCGCCGTCGACCACAGCTTCTATGACACCACGTCGATCCTGCGCCTGATCACGCGCCTGCACGACCTGCCGCTGCTCGAAGGCCTGAAAGTGCGCAATGACGCCTTCGCGGCACGCGGCGCGCTGCCGCCGGGCGACTTGACGGGCGCCCTGAGCTTCCGCTAAGCCTCCCACAATGCGGCACGCCTGTGATACACTGCGTGCCGCACTTAAATCCGCAGGACAGGTATTCCTGACGGTTGTTCCAACAATGAGCCCGACTCCAGTAGCCGGGCTTTTGTTTTGTGGACGAGACGCACAGAGTATTCACACAGCGGACAGCTTTTTGCCCGCTCCCCGGCGCTATTTTTTCGCTGCCAGGGGCCAGAGGTTCAGAAATGAGAGATAAAAAAGACAACGCCACCATCGACTTGCCCGGCTTCGGCCAGCTGCCAGCGCACGAGGCGCCAGAGCCGGCGCCGGAGCCGCAGCGCCGCACGCGCGCGCGCAAGGTGGCTTTGAAGCAGGTGCAGCTCGAATTGCTGGAGCCGACGGACGCCACGGGTTTGCCCGTGTGGACGCGCAACGCAGGACTCGACCTGACCGGCTTGCCCATCTGGGCGCCCGATAATTAACCCCATGCCGGCGGCCGTTTGCCGCCGGCTTCCACACCACCGCACAAGGGCGTAAGCCTGTAGACTGTGCCCATCCACCCGCTTTTTACCGGCTCCGCCCCTATGAACACCACCACCAATTCTTTTTCCAGCCTGCCGCTGACGCCCGCCTTCCTGGCCAATCTGGACTCGCTCGGCTACCACGAGATGACCACCATCCAGGCGCAAAGCCTGCCGGCGGTGCTCGATGGCCGCGACCTGATCGCCCAGGCCAAGACAGGCAGCGGCAAGACCGCCGCCTTCGGCATCGGCATCCTGCACAAGCTCAATCCGGCCTGGTTTGCCGTGCAGGGCCTGGTGCTGTGCCCCACGCGCGAACTGGCCGACCAGGTGGCCAATGAATTGCGCCGCCTGGCCCGCGCGGCCGGCAACATCAAGATCCTGACCCTGACGGGCGGCGCGCCGATGCGCCCGCAAATCGCCTCGCTGGAACACGGCGCCCACATCGTCGTCGGCACGCCGGGCCGCATGCGCGACCACCTGGGTCGCGGCACCATCAACCTGAATCACGTACAGACCCTGGTGCTCGATGAAGCGGACCGCATGACGGACATGGGCTTTTACGAGGAAATCGCCGGCATCGTCAGCGCCTGCCCCGCACGCCGCCAGACCCTGCTATTCTCGGCCACGTATCCGGAAGACATCCGCCGCGCCACGGCATCGTTCCTCGTCAATCCGCTGGAAGTGACGGTCGAGGCGCAGCACGACAACGACAAGATCGAACAGCGCTTCTATGAAATCGGCTTCGACGAACGCAATGGCGCCGTCGGCAAGCTATTGAAACACTTCAAGCCGGAATCGACGCTGGCTTTCTGCAACACCAAGGTGCATTGCCGCGAACTGGCCGAAGAACTGCGCCAGCAAGGCTTTTCCGCGCTGGCCCTGTACGGCGAACTGGAACAGCGCGAGCGCGATGAAATCCTGGTGCTGTTCGCCAACCGCAGCTGCTCCGTGCTGGTCGCCACCGACGTCGCCGCGCGCGGGCTCGATATTTCCGACCTGGGCGCCGTGATCAACGTCGACGTCTCGAAAGACACGGAAGTGCACATCCACCGCATTGGCCGCACGGGCCGCGGCAGCAAGAAAGGCCTGGCCCTGTCGCTGTGCGCACCAAACGAGAAAAAATGGGTCAAGCTGATCGAGCAATACCAGAACAGCGCCGCCGAATGGCACGACCTGAAAGAACTGGCGGAAGATGACGGGATCGAGGCGCTGCCGGCGCCGATGGTCACCCTGTGCATCATGGGCGGCAAGAAGGACAAGCTGCGCCCGGGCGACTTGCTGGGCGCACTGACGGGCGACGCGGGCCTGACCAAGGAACAAGTGGGCAAGATCAACGTGTTCGAGTTCATGACCTACGTGGCGCTCGACCGCAAGGTGGCCGAAGCAGCCTTCAAGCGCCTCAACGCAGGCAATACCTTGGGCCGCGACTTCGGCAACATCAAGGGCCGCAGCTTCAAGATGCGCTTTATCGAGGCGTAAGCGCCTGCAAGGCACGCAGGGCCGCCATGGCCCTGCATCCCGGATAGTCTTCCCATGCGGGATATTGCCAGCGGTAGCAGCAGTTCCAGTCGCTAACGGCGCGCCGCGCCAATCACCTCTGTAATCTCCAGCACGCATTCGCCGCACAGGTGCACGACGAACGGCACCGTCCACGCCCGCGTCGCCTGCCAGCTGGCCTTGGGCCGACGCAGGCAGCAGCCCGGCCAGCGTCTGGCCCAAGGCCGCCGGGAAGGCGTAGACTTCAACCATCGCTCCCCTCCCGGCAAACCTTGCGCACGCCCAGCGCAGGTTTATCCACCTGTTCAAAGATCACATTCGAATACCATTCGGCAGGATTGCCTTCGCCGGGCTTGCCCAGGGAAATATAAAAGCCGCCGTGGGTGAACAGGGCCGTGGTTTCCTTGCCCGGCGTGGTCCCCTGCAGAAAGGCTGGCCAGGCCGCCCTGTCGACGGGCGTAAAACGCGCGGCCAGCAGCGCCAGCAAGCGCGCGTGCGAGGCGGGCGCATACGGGAACAGATACAGGTATTCGACCAGCTCGCCGCCGTCGGCCAGGCGCGTGACGGCGGCCGTCGCCGCTTCTGCCACACCGCCAAAACTGCACAAGGTGCCGCCGCTGTAGGCAAAATCGATGATGGTCGCCGGCCCGCACGCCTGCCGTTCGCGGTCGATACCGGCGGGTGGCAGCGCGCGCAGCTGCGCCAGCAGCGCTTCGCCCGACGTGGCCAGGGCGGGAAAGCCGGGACACTCGCTGGCCGCCCGCGCGGCAGAAAAGGCCAGGCAACAACTCAATAGCAGCACACGACGCTTCACGGCATCTCCTGTTTCATCAGGCGGCCATTATGCAGGACATCGTCACAAAGGCCGCGCCTGTTGCCCTTGCGGCGTATCGTCGATGTCGTAGCCGGCCGCGCGCGCCAGTGTACGCAAACGGTCCGCCTCGGCCCACTGGCGCTGCGCGCGCGCGAGCGCCCTTTCTGCCATCCACGCCTGCACCTGCTGCGGCACGTCCACCTGCGCCGGCTGCCAGCGCAGCAAGTCCAGGCCCAAGGCCTCGTCGAAGCGCAGCAAGGTCGCTTTTTTGGCGCTATCGGGTACATCGCTTTTCAGCAGCTCCCAGGCCACGGCCAGCGCGCGCGGATAATTCAAGTCATCGTTGATGCACGCCGTAAAGCGCGCCAGCCACGCGGGATCTGCCTCGCCGTCCGTATCACCCAGGCCATGCATGGCCACGCGCAGGCGCGCCAGGCCGCTGGCGGCGGCGCGCAGGGCGTCATCCGTGAAATTGAGGCTGCTGCGATAATGGGCGCCCAGGCACAGGTAGCGGTAGGCGAGCGGATCGACGCCCTGCTCCACCAGGCTTTGCAGGCGCAAAAAATCACCCGAGGATTTCGACATCTTCGCATCCTGCGTCTTGAGGAAAGCGCCGTGCAGCCAAAAGTTCGCCAGGCGCGTGCCGTGGCGTGCCTGCGTTTGCGCGATCTCGTTGCTATGGTGGACAGCCACGTGGTCTTCGCCGCCGCAATGGATGTCGAAATACGTGCCCAGGTGCTTTTCCGCCATGGCCGAGCATTCGATGTGCCAGCCGGGGAAACCCAGGCCCCAGGGGCTGTCCCACTCCATTTGCCGCTGGCCCGGCACGCCGCTGAACTTCCACAGCGCGAAGTCGCAGATATCGTGCTTCTCGCCCAGCTCCACCCGCTTGCCCGCCTGCAGGCCATCGCGCTTCAGGCGCGCCAGTTTTCCATAATCGTCCTGGCGCGTCGTATCGAAATAGATGCCGTCGCCGGTGCGGTAGGTATAGCCTTTCGCTTCCAGGTCAAGAATGAATGCAATCTGTTCCGCGATATGGTCCGTGGCGCGGCACCAGACGCTGGGCGGCAGGATATTCAACTGGCGCAGATCGTCTTTGAACGCGCGGGTAAATTCGGCAGCGATGTCCCAGGCCGATTCGCCGCTGCGCCGGCTGCGCGCCTCGATCTTGTCGTCGCCGCTGTCCGCGTCCGACGTCAAATGGCCCACGTCCGTGATGTTCATCACATGGCGCACCTGCAAGCCGTTCAATGCGAGCGCTCGGCGCAAGCCGTCGACGAACAGATAGGTACGCAGGTTGCCGATGTGCGCGTAATCGTAGACGGTGGGACCGCAAGCGTACAGCCCGGCCTGGCCGGCGGCGAGAGGTTCAAACGGCCGCAGGCTGCGGCTATACGTATCGTACAAATGAAGTGTCATGCGGGACTTTCATGCGCGTTGCGGAAAAAGAAAATGGCCACAGGTTTTTCAACACTGTGGCCATCGAATGAGGAGTAAAAAGTTTAACGGCGCCGGGCCGCATCCTCACGGGGCCAGGCGCACGGACACAGCGCAGCAGCGGCGCCGGATGCAAAAACTGGAGGGAGGATGGAAGTGAGCATGGGACAAATATCGCATGTACGCAGGCGGGCCGTCAAGCCCTACCGCGTCGCCCGCTTATTTTTTCGCCTGCCCGATATGCGGCAGCAGCACCGTCAGGATGCCCAGCAGCGGCAGGTAGGAGCAGATTTTGTACACATAGGCGATGCCCGCCACGTCGGCCAGGTGGCCCATGGCGGCAGCGGCAATGCCGGACACGCCGAACATCAGGCCAAAGAAGATGCCCGCGATCATGCCCACCTTGCCCGGCACCAGTTCCTGCGCAAAGACGACGATGGCGGAAAAGGCGGAGGAAATGACGAAACCGATGATCACCGTCAAGACGGCCGTCCAGAACAGGTCCACATATGGCAGCAGCAAAGTGAACGGTGCGGCACCCAGGATGGAAATCCAGATCACGCGCTTGCGGCCGATGCGGTCGCCGATGGGGCCGCCCATGAAGGTGCCGGCCGCCACGGCGGCGAGGAACAGGAACAGGTACAGCTGCGCCGCGCCGATGGACAAATGGAATTTATCGATCAGGTAAAAGGTGTAGTAACTCGACAGGCTGGCCATGTAGATGTACTTCGAGAACACCAGCAGGGCCAGCACGCCCAGCGCTTGCAACACCTTGTTGCGCGACAAGTTCGGCCCGTGGCCGCCCGCCTTCGGCTTGAAGCTGGCCAGGTGGCCGCTGTACCAGTGGCTGACCTTGTACAGCACGCCGATGGCCAGCACGGCCAGCAGACTGAACCAGGCGATATTACCCTGGCCGCGGTTCACGATGACGGCCGCCGCCAGCAGCGGTCCCAAGGCGGAGCCGACATTGCCGCCCACCTGGAACAGCGATTGCGCAAAGCCGTAGCGGCCGCCCGAGGCCATGCGCGCCACGCGCGACGCTTCCGGATGGAAGGTCGAGGAACCGACGCCGATCAGGCCCGAAGCGATCAACAGGGTCGGGAAGGTCGAGACGATGGACAGCATCAGCACGCCGGCCAGGGTAAAGCACATGCCGATGGGCAGCAGGAATGGCAGCGGACGGCGGTCCGTGTACAAGCCGATCCAGGGCTGCAGCAACGAAGCCGTGCACTGGAACGTCAGGGTGATGAGGCCGACCTGGGTAAAACTGAGTGAAAACTCGGCTTTCAGCATCGGGTAAATCGACGGCAATAAAGCCTGGATCAGGTCATTGAGCAAATGCACGAAGGCGACGGCGCCCAGGATGTGCATGGCCAGACCGGATGGTTGTTGGGAACGATGAAGCGAGGGGGCCGCCCGCACGGGCGTGGCCGATGCTGGGGCAGGTGTGCTTGTGTGCATGTGTCATCCGCAATAATCGGGCACGGCGGGCGGCCCGGCAAAGAAGCCAGTATAGTATGGTCGCTGAACTGACAACTTCCAATAATCGTCGCCCAAGTGACAACCAAGAGACTAGCCAACGCCCCTCATGTACAACCCCCAAACCGCCCAGACCCACCCCGACGGCGTGCCGTTCAGCCGCAGCACCAGCTCGCACGATTACCAGCACGTGCCGCGCCCCGTGACGGCCATGTCCAGGCAATATGCAGCGGGCGACTACACGGCGCCGCACAGCCATGTGCGGGCGCAACTGCTGTATGCGACGCAAGGCGTGATGCGCGTCTCCACCGGGCACGGCGTGTGGATATTGCCGCCCCGGCGCGCCCTGATGATCCCCGTGGGCGTCGTGCATGAAGTCCACATCTTGAGTGAACTGAGCATGCGCACCGTGTACATCGATGCGCAGGTAGCGGCCCAGTATGGCGCCGATTGCAAGGTGCTGGAAGTGAGCCGGCTGCTGCGCGAGCTGATCCTGGCCTTGCTGGCCGAACCGATCGAATATGCGCTGGCGGGGCGCGGCGACTGGCTGGCGCACCTGATCCTGTCGGAACTGGCGGCGGCCGATACGGTGCCCCTCGCCATACCCTGGCCGCGCGACCGCCGCCTGGTGGCTGTCTGCTCGGCCATCATGAGCGCGCCGGGCAGCCGCCGCAGCATCGAAGATTGGGCGCAGGATGCGGGCGCCAGCGCGCGCACCCTGATCCGCCTGTTTCCCAAGGAAACAGGCTTGCACTACCGCCAATGGCTGCAGCAAGTCCATCTGGCCGAGGCTTTTTGCCGCCTCGACCGGGGCGAAGGCGTGGCGGCCATCGCCTATGCACTGGGCTACGCCAGCCCCAGCGCCTTCAGCGCCATGTTCCGCCGCATCCTGGGCCGCACGCCGCAGCATTACCTGAGCGAGTGGCGCGCCGCCGATTAAACGAAAAAAGCAGCCCGTGGGCTGCTTTCGTCAAGTGGTTTGCCGGCAATTGTCGGCTTACGCCCTGCGGGCTAAGCCGACCTACCGCACCGGACAAGGCGCCAATGATGGACGCCACCGTAGGTCGGCTTAGCGTGGCGCAGCCGCGCGTAAGCCGACAAGCTACGCTGTTGGCATTGTCGGCTTACGCCCTGCGGGCCAGGCCGACCTACTCTTTTTCGCCAGCAATCAAGCGATAGGCCAGTGCGCCCAGCAAGGCGCCGATGATCGGTGCCAGCCAGAACAGCCACAACTGGCTGGTGGCCCAGTCGCCCACGTACAGGGCCACGCCCGTGCTGCGGGCCGGGTTGACGGAGGTATTCGTCACGGGAATGCTGATCAGGTGGATCAGGGTCAGCGCCAGGCCGATCGGCAGCGGGGCAAAACCTGCCGGCGCGCGCTTGTCGGTGGCGCCCAGGATGACGATCAGGAAGAACATCGTCAGCACGATTTCAATCACCAGCGCCGACAGCATCGAATAGCCGCCCGGCGAATGGGCGCCATAGCCGTTCGAGGCAAAGCCCTTGCTGACATCGAAACCGGCCTGCCCGCTGGCGATCAGGTACAGTACGCCGCCGGCCACGATGGCGCCCAGCACTTGCGCGATGATATATGGCAACAGTTGATTGGCGGGAAAGCGGCCACCGGCCCACAGGCCGATCGACACGGCAGGATTCAAATGGCAACCCGAGATGTGGCCGATGGCGTAAGCCATGGTCAGTACCGTCAGGCCAAACGCCAGCGCCACGCCGGCAAAACCGATGCCGAGGCCGGGAAAGGCAGCCGCCAGCACGGCGCTGCCGCAACCGCCCAGTACCAGCCAGAACGTGCCGAGGAACTCGGCTCCATATTGTTTCATGATGTATTCCTTTAAAGTGACGAGAAAACGTGCCAGGGATGACCAATCGGACCGCTCACCACCTTTGCCTGCGCCCGAGGGGGCGACGACAAAGCACAGCAACAGCAACGCAGCGCACGCTGCAGAGCGCGCATAATGACATGATGCCATTATCATTGCAATATTATTTCATATAATAATGCCAATAGTTCTCTTGCCACGTAAAGGTTTTTTTGATAATTATTAAGGCGCCGGGCGGCGCATGTATTTTTGCGGCGCCTCCAGCGGTGCAAAACCAAAGCCCGCATACAGGCCATGCGCGTCATCGGTCCCCAGCATCCAGGCGACATCGCGCAAGCGCGCATCGCCGAGCACGGCGGCCACCATCTGCTTGCCATATCCGCGCCCCTGGTATTGCGGCAGCACAAAGACATCGCGCAGGTAGGCAAAATCCGTGTAATCGGTGATGACCCTGGCGAACGCCACTTGCTGACCATCGACATAGCCGCCAAAACACAGCGCGTTGGCGATCCCCTTGCGCACGGCTTCGATCGCCACGCCGCGCTTCCAGTACGACTGCTCGCTCAGGTAGCGATGGATCATGGGCACGTCCAGTTCATCGCGTTCGCTGGAAATGCGCAGTGACGCGTGCATCAGTTCTTGAACAGCAGGTCGGCTTCGGCAATGCTGGGCTCGCCGAAGTACACGGTGCGCAGTTCCCCCTTGGCGTCGCTGCCCATGTACACGCCCGTCATGCTGCGCTCGAGCGGGTCGTACAGGATGGTGTAGTGGTGGCCGCAATTGTGCGGTTCGCAGACGCTGCTCAGCAGCCGCGCCTTGCCGTCGATCTCGACGGGCTTGAGCGGGCTGGCCACGCCATCGGGCACCCAGCGCTGCCGCTTCAGGCCAGCTTTTTTCAAGCCCACATTGAAGGCCTTGCGAAAGGCGTAGTCCGCCTTGTAGACGTCGGGGAAATACGGGCAGGTATGGCCACCGTCGCAGCTTTGCGCTTGCTCAATGAGCGACAGCCTGGGCGTTCGCGCTTGCGCCGGCATGGCGGCCAGCGCCACGGCGGCGGCGAGGAACAGGGGGGACAACAAACGTGCGGACATGACTTCTCCTAAAGGCATCGGATAATGCGGGCAGCATAGCAGAATGCCATGCTGGCACACCCGCATCAGGGAGAGCAGCGGATGCCGACGACCCCGTTGACCTTGCCTTCCGGCCAGCCCGTCTCGCGCCAGCGGTACACGCCGGGCGCGACGATAATCAACTGCCATTCCACCAGCTTGCCAGCGGCATTGAGGCGAGTTTCATTGTCATAGCGCAAAGTCAGGCTGCGCTCCGTTTCCGCCACCACGGTTGCGGCAAAGCGGTTGGTTTCACCGAGCTTGCTTTTCCAGGTGCGGTCGTTGAAGATCGCCAGCCGCTGATGATCGTCAGACAGCTGCATGCGCGTAAAGTGCCGCGCTTCTTCGCAAACACTGCTCGTATTCACGCTGTCGGACCAGCTGCCAGACAGTTGCGCGGCATCAAAAGGAGTCGGGGTGGCGGCCACGGCCGCACTGAGCAGCAAGGTTGCAAGCATAGTTATCGAAAGAAAGCGAAAAGTATCATCATGGTCAACGCAGCGCCTGCGTGATGCTGGACGGCAGTGCCGGTGTGCGCCGGTGCAACGTCGCCTGTTCATAGGCATAGGCCATCGCAATGAGCGGCAGGTCGCCGTGGGCAGGTCCGATGAAGGACAAACCGACGGGCAAGCCCTCCACCACGCCGGCCGGCACCGTAATCTGCGGCAAGGCGCACTGCGCCTGCGATACGCCATGACACGTGGGCCCCACCAGCGCATCGAGTTCATGCGAACACAGCAACGCTGCGATGCCGCCAGGCCCGGGCGCAGGCGGCGTCTCGATCAATTCCGCGCCCTGTTCCCGCAGTACCAGCAGTGCCTGCTCGATCACGGCATCGGTCCCGGCACACTGGCCGAACAGGTGGCGCGCCACGCCGATGCGACGCCCATGCAAGCCGGCGGCGTCGAGCACCATGCCATCGGGCAGGTGCTCGCCCGTCAGGGCAGCGAGCAGCCAGGCCGCTTCACGTACGCTGGGCGCCATCGGTCCCGCCGTGGCTGGCTCGCCGCCCTGCCCGGCGGCTGCCCTGCCCGTGGGTTTGATGGCGACCAGGCCGCAGTTTGAAGCAGGCGCGACAATGGAGCCGTCCGCCGCGCAATCCACGGCCAGGATGGTCAGGCCGGCCCAGCTGGCACTGGCATGCGGCACGCTGACGGCGGCCCACTGGCGCAAATTGCTTTTGCCGATGATGACGGCGCCGGCCGCGCGCAAGCGCGCCGCGACAAAGGAATCGCAGCTGGCCTGCGTGGCCAGCTGCGCCTGGGTACGCGTCTTCATGCGGTCGCCGGTGGCGATATTGTCGCGCAAGACGATGGGGATGCCATGCAAGGGGCCGCGCACCTTGTGCCCCTGCCGCTCGCGGTCCATTTCCAAGGCAATTTTCAGCGCATCGGGATTGATTTCAATGCCGGCATAGGCACGCGCGCCGATGCTGCACAGGGAGCGGATACGCGCCAGGTACTGCGACGTCAGCGCATGGGAACTGAGCTTGCCTGCCTGCATCATCTGCTGTTGCGGCAAGACACCCGCATCGAGCAGGTGGGCCATGGGACTGGCGGGCGCCGTGGCACGGCTCAGTACGGGGCGCGACACGCGCGCCGGCACGGCCGCCACGGCAGGCGTCGCGCCGCGATATGCGCCGTTGCGCACCATATGACTACGCTGCATGCTATCTCCAGGAAACTTCAGTGCTTCTGACGCAATAATGTGCTATCCATAGCATAGCAGTCCTTGCAACTCAATTGTTGCCAAAGGGAATTATTTTTTAAGCAAAAAAAAACGCCGCCCGAAGGCAGCGTTTCTTGATGGTCAAGCACTGGGGCAAGCCAGGCCGGCATTTGCCGGGCCCTGCGAACAGCGCAGCGTGACAATCTATCAGTTGCGTACGACACGCTTGTATTCGTTGGTACGGGTGTCGATTTCGATGACGTCGTCCTGTGCCACGAACAGCGGCACTTGCACGATGTGGCGGTGCGCTTCGATGGCGTTTTCGATCTTGGCTTCTTTCAGGACGTTGCCCGAAGTATTGCCCTTGACCGCAGGCTCCGAGTACACCACTTGACGGGCGATGGTCGTAGGCAGTTCAACGGAGATGGCCTTGCCGTCGTAGAAAATGGCTTCGCATTCCATGCCATCCTTCAGGTAATGCAGTGCATCGCCCAGGTTTTCTTCTTCGATTTCATACTGGTTGTACTCGGTGTCCATGAAAACGAACAGCGGGTCGGCGAAGTACGAATACGTCACTGGCTTTTTATCCAGAACGACAACGTCAAACTTGTCGTCGCCGCGGAACACGTTTTCCATCGGGGTGTTCGTCAGAAGATTTTTCATCTTCCATTTGTAGGTGAAGCCCGTGCGGCTCGAACCGTTGACATCAGAACGCAACACGATCATTGGCTTGCTGTCGACCATGATGATATTGCCAACACGAATTTCTTTTGCGGGTTTCATAGGAATGTACGTAAAAAGTGGGTTGCATGAAGACCATCTGCCGCCTGTGCGCCATCAGCGCCGCAAGCTTGCGTTTGATCGGTTAAAAATACGTTAGAAATAACCGGGCATTTTACCTTAATTTTTGGCAAGCGCCTATCTCGTCGCGCCAGCGAACGCCAGCAGGTTACTTGCCAGATCGCCATTGGACTGCATCTGCCGCTGCCAGGCCTGCGCGCGCGCCCTGATACGCGCCAGGTCGGCCCGCAAGGCGGGCCACAGCAGCGTCCATGGCAAGGCGTCCGCGCTGGCGCCATTCCAGGCCAGCGCCGCCTGCGCCAGGCTGTCGATGGCACCATCGGCATCGGCCGCATAGCGCTGCAGGAAGGCGCGCAATTTCACGTGATGCAAGTTTTCATCCTGCAAATAGATATGCCAGAGAAAGGGCTGGCCGGCCCATTGCGCGCGCACGAAGGAATCCTCGCCACGCACCAGGTTCACGTCGCAGGCCCACAGCAGGCGGTCGTAATCGTCTTGCGGCACGAAAGGCAGCACGCGCACGGTGAGCGCGCCGCGCGTGCGCGCCGCACCAGCCCTCGCCGCATCGTCGCCGATAAACGCCTGAACGGCATCGAACGCGACGCCTTCCGGCACCAGGCATGTCACGGGCTCGCGCCCCGCCTGCCACACGCCAAACAACTCGGCGACGGGCGCGGACGGGTAGCAGAACAGCGACACTTTCAAGGCAGACATTTCCGCCGGACTCACGCCAAATTGCCCCAGGAAAGCCGCCATGGCGCCGGCATCGGCCTGGAATGCCAGCCTTTTTTCCTCGAGCGCCGCCTCGCACAGCAAGCCGCCCGTTTTATTGGTAAAACCGGGGAAGAAGAAATGCTTGATCATGCCGTGGCGCGGCGACGTCAGCGCATGGCAGCCCTCGACCCACTCTTCCGCCGTCAAGCCTTCCAGGTTCAACCACACCGGCTGCGGCGCGCACTGCGCCATGGCGGCGATATAGCCGGGCGGAATGTCGCAGGCAAAAAACTCGATGACGATATCGGCGATATCGGCCGGCGCAAACACGCCATCCTGGCCGCGCCAATGACGAATCATGACTCCCGATACTTGCTGGCCTTCGGCAACCACATCGATTTCAGGACAGATGCGCTTGAAACTGGATAAATCGTCGACCCACAGGGTGACGGCCACGCCGTGCTCGCCGCTCAACTGCCGCGCCAGGCGCCAGCAAATGCCGATATCGCCGTAGTTGTCGACGACTTTGCAGAAGATGGCCAGGGATGGCGCGCGATCGCTAGGTAATGGCATGAGCAGGCAAGAGTGAAGGAAAAACGTTGGCATGCCGGCAAACAACAAAAAAGCCGCGCTGTTACCAGGCGGCTTTGTTGTTGGCTGATTCAGCCGGTCTGGCGTCCCCAAGGGGATTCGAACCCCTGTACTCACCGTGAAAGGGTGATGTCCTAGGCCTCTAGACGATGGGGACAGAAAATCTGTCCAAGATGCATTACTCCGCATCCCGACCTGTTACTTTACTTGCTGACTGCTTGCGAATCTGGCGTCCCCAAGGGGATTCGAACCCCTGTACTCACCGTGAAAGGGTGATGTCCTAGGCCTCTAGACGATGGGGACAGAAATCTGTCCTGAATGCATTACTTCGCATCCTGACCCGGTACTGCAGCAATCGCAGAAACAAAAAAAGCCTGACTTGTCAGGCCCGTTCAGCACTGCGCTCACTTTACAACTGAATCCTGGCGTCCCCAAGGGGATTCGAACCCCTGTACTCACCGTGAAAGGGTGATGTCCTAGGCCTCTAGACGATGGGGACCTGTGCTGGCTTTACTCTCAGCGGACTCTTCGTTGAAGGCTTTGCTTAGCCCCTCAAAAAAGCGTGCGCGAAGTATAGCACGGGGCCATTCACAAAATCAACCGCAGGCGCATCTTATTTTCCATGGAGGAAACCGTTCCCGGCGGCGATTGCTCAATGTGCAATCGATCGGCTGCGCGGGCGAGGTACAGGTCCTCAGCAACAGCAGCCAGACAAGCAAAAGGAAAGCCTCTTACTCCCCCCTTCGTTTGTACTGACCCAAACCCACGTCATACAAGGGTTGGGCGGCGGGAGGAGCCGAGCAAGCTTGGCCCGCCGCCCTGACCATCAGTTCTTGTAATGGCTGAAGCGATAACCTTGGTCGAAGTATGCTGCCAATGCGACGATCACTCCGGAGCACGTGAGCATCAAGGCCACTGCGCTCGTGTCACGAGTCGCAGACTGGGCAACCATTGATAACGCCCACAACGGGGCAATACCACCGGCAATGGCAGTGCCGATTTCACGCCCCGAACCGACCCCCGTCGAGCGGTTTTGCACGGCAAACTGGCGACTGAGGAAAGAACCCTGCGGGGCGAACATCATCGGCGCCAGCACCCCGGTGCCGACGATCAGCGCCAGGTAAATCAGCCTGTTCTCGCCGCTGTCCAGCAACTGCATGAACGGGTACGCGAACAATGCTGACAGCAGGCCGCCGACGATCAGCAGCTTCTTGCTGCTGAACTTGTCACACAGATAGCCGAAGAGCGGGACGGTAAAGATTGCGACCAGACTGGCCAGTGTCACCGATAGCGATGTCACGCTGGCCGAAATGCCTTTGAACTGAGTCAGGTAGGCCAGCGAGAAGGTCTTGAAGACATAGCTCAGTGCGTTGTAACCGATGGCGACAAAGAAGACGACGCCCAGGCCCTTCAGATTGGTTTTCCACAATTCGCGGAACGGCCTCTTCTGGCGATGGCTTTCCTCGAAGTGGTGATACTCTGGCGTTTCCGGCAGACTCCCACGCACCCAGAGCCCAACCAGTACCAGCACGAAACTGAGGATGAAGGGAATGCGCCAACCGCCGGCAAGCAAAAACTTGTCGCCATTGACGGTCAGCAGATAAACGGTCAGCGATGATAGCAACAGGCCAAGGTTCAGCCCCAATGCAGGCCACGCACCTTGTCGCCCCTTCTTGTTGTCGGCCGCATGTTCGTAGGAAGTTACCGCCGCCCCCGCCAGTTCAGCACCGGCACCCAGGCCCTGCACAATGCGGATCAGCACCAGGCACAGGGGCGCCCAAACGCCGATGCTGGCGTAGGAAGGGACCAGGCCAATGGCGGTCGTGCACAAGCCCATCATACAGAAAGTAACGAACAACATTTTCTTGCGCCCGTAGCGGTCGCCGAAGTAGCCGAAGAACAGCCCCCCGATCGGTCGCGCCACAAAGCCGATGGCGAAGGTGGCAAAGGCTTGCAGCGATGCATTCGCCGGGTCCGAGGTATCGAAGAAGACCTTGCTGAAGACAATCGACGCCATCGTCGCGTAAAGATAAAAGTCATACCACTCCAACATTGAGCCGACGATGGTCGCTGCCGCCACTTTGCGCAAACGACTTTTTGTCTGTGCCGGGGTTTCCTGTTCCGTTTTTTGAATGTTCAAAATGTCTCCTTCATGAATTAATTTTTTTCTTTTTCGCCTAGGGAAGTGCTGATTTATTCATCTGGCGCCGTTCCCTGCGGCGGTCCGACCTGAGACAATATCGGTATCGCCACCGTCCGCTTTTCGACCATGCAAAAGAGCTTTTCCGACCTTGAATACGCCGCCA